>Ga0209611_10005379_pt1 | contig 21482 bp, 18 predicted proteins | sample S1TSphgellanicum_3_FD_187693 | JGI IMG/M metagenome (GOLD analysis project Ga0209611, IMG submission 187693) | Host-associated microbial communities from peat moss isolated from Minnesota, USA - S1T2_Fc - Sphagnum magellanicum MG (SPAdes) (version 2) | ecosystem: Host-associated > Plants > Peat...
AAACCACAAATAACCAAACTAAAATAAGTAATGAAAGTAATTCAACCTTGTGAAAGTAACCTAGTTACTTTCCTACTCCAGTAACTAATGAAACCTAACTAGTTGAGCTTGAATTCTCAACATAGGATATGTTGGATCAAATTGGGATCTAAAGGAATGTAAGGGGGTATGACATTATACTAGATAGGGTATGTAGATAAAGATAAAACACCAATTCTACTTGGTACAAATGTTGTAACAAATGGTTGCCAATTTGGTTAATAACTAATAGGTATTACAATATGACTAATATTAATATTCATGGCTTGAATTCTTGGTATAAGCACATTGGGTAATATTGTAATAATAATTAAAATGACAAGTTGATGAACATTCATTACTTCCTCCCTTAACAATTGTCTTAGTCTATCATCAACAAAGGGGTAGTAACTAAATTGATGTCCCATTTGTTGACAATAAGAACATGTTGCAATTCCAACACCTTGATTTCCTCTTGAAACCGATGTAGAGTGTGGAACTTGTGGTTTTTCACCTTCATTAAAGATTAATTTGGTTGGCCTCATGACATGTTAATATATTAGTTTTTATTAAACAATTGTTGGTGCTACTCGAGGCTCAACATGTTCCAAACGTGGTATGGAAACTAATTGATTAAAGGGTTTTCAATTGATGCAATGAAGTTGTTCCAACTGTTGATAAGTTGGATTTGTTCCATCTTCAAATCAATAATCACCAAATTGATGTTGAGACTTGATTATTGATTTTGCAAACCAATAGGTATTATTGTTGATGTAGGTACACATGTTTTGGATATGAAATAACAAAAAGTTGCATATCACCATTATTGTCATGCAGAAACAAATTCATCAAATTGTTGAACATGTTCATGATTTGCCATTGTGAGTATTCACTGCCCATGGTTGGGTTGATGTTTGTGGTGTCACTTGGTGAATGGTTGAAGGTACAGATGGGTCCTTTTGCATAATTAATTCAACTGTAATTTGATGTTGTTCATTGGCTTCTACTTTATGTGTTGCATCCATGTTTGGTGCATTCACCAATTCACTTCCAGTAGGTTGCACTTGTTCATATTGCATTTTGTGTAGGTTCTAACACAAGTTAGTGTATAACCTAAACTAATTGTTTTCTTAAGAATTTTGGTGACTACTATTGACATCTCTTGAAATCAACAAGTTTTTAAAAAGCCTTTGCATTATTATTTAACATAAAATCAAATCAACTCCCCCCAACAATCAGGGATTTGTAAAAAAAATCTTTTACAAATTGGACACATGACTTCCTTCAAGAACTTTACACTAACTTTAACCTATTTTCTAATGCTTTCAAAATTAATCAAGACAAAACAACACTTATCCTAAAAGTTCCACAAAACAATCATGTAAAAGGATGAAAATGTAATGTTGGAAAAAAAAATGCAAGGTAGTTTTATTTCCCAAAAAACTATTTTCACTTATTAACTTTACTACAACTATTCAAATAGTAGTTAAGTAATATTTCATGTATAAGGTAATGAAATAAAAGAAAATTGTTTGTCTTCAAAAGACGGTCTTACCATTTAACATCCCCCTCACTTTATATTGTTCTTATGATAAGCTACTTCACCACAAGTTTCATTAGTTGAAACAATAATACCTTCAAATATAAATAATCCAACCTAATGGGGCCTACAAGCCTCCAACCTATATTGTCTCTTGTCTACCATGTATGCATACCTTTTGTGATAGTCCCTTATTATTTGCACCACTTGCATATCCTCTATAGTTGTTTTCCTACCATATGTAGCCCCTATAGACCATTTCTAGTTATTGCCTACCATTTGCAATTGTTCCTTTTATCATATAAACCTCAAACTCAAAGTCTACCAAATTCCTACTACCTTTTATTGGTAGCTATCGTCTTGTGGCAATAGGATGTTTCCTAATCCAAAGACTAAAACAAATACTACATTTTTTTTTCTATTATAGAAAAAATGGAAGTCTATTACATAAGATATAACCAAAACATTGTGGAAACCTCCAATGCACTACTTTATTTTACTATCCAATATATTCCAACACCACAAGATATTCCTATCTCAACCATTTTCCATCGTAATAATCCACGTACAACATGACTCCATACTCTCTTCCTCTTTTCAATGTTGCACACCCCTTCAACACTCAAAAGTCATTTCTTAGCATAAGCTTCCAACTTGAATATAATAAAAACTCCTTTCTCACGTTCTCCTCTTTTTCCCCCTTCTAATCCTCTTCCCGAAATCATAGAAGGTCCATTTTGCTCCCATGAAAATAGGTCCTTATCCTAATCTTTCTTAGAAATCCCTTAAGTGATTAGGTGGAATACAACCAACCACTCACCTACATGAACTAACTAATCTCATTAGCTTCATCCTTTAAATAAAGGACAATAAGTTTACCACTAATAACTAACTAATTACTAGGATGCCTCATGATACTAATTAGTCTAGGAATTTCTACCCTTAACAAATAAAAAATGTGATACAAACCAAAATTTGCAAGTGCTAATGCTTTTTAAATCTAATGTATTAATTGATGAATATAACCAAAAAATCTAAGTGTGAATGTTCAGAAACTTTGATCCACTATGTGGTCACTAAATGTTAACAAAGTTTTATATATTCCAGTTAAGGTTTTGAAATTTCTTCTATTATTAGTAACAAGTTCAAAAAAACATGTACATTTAAAGTAAAAATGTAAATCCTATGTACAATTCTAAAGAAAATGTATTTAATATTGCAAAATTTTCAATAATACAAAATTGAAAACAAAATGCTCCATTTTCCATTTCAAGTTTGCAAAGAAAAACACAAAAAATCTCCTTTCTTCTCTTCCTTTTCTCCTACTTATATACAAGTTATTTCAAATTTTAAACACTCTAAATAGACCATTTAAACAACCACTAACTAATATACACATTAACAATTCCAAAATTCAAAAATTAACTGCATGTTAAAACTACGTGTTATGTAGACTCCTAGTTGATTAACTACCTATTGACCTATCACTTAACATGTTTTCATGTCACCTATTAGATTTTGTAACAAATTAGGTTTTGTGTTTAATTAGGTTCTGTCACCTAATACTACAAATCACATGTTACAAAAATATGGGTAATAATTCCCATCCTTTTGAATGTGTTTTCACATTCCTTGAACTTATGTATGATGAATTCCTCCCCACCATCACAATGTGAACTCTCAATTTTGGCTTTCCAAACATTAACAACCATTGTTTTATTCCAAATTGTCTAAATAAATCTAGCCCCTTTACAATATGCATTAACCCACCTAAGTTTAAAACCTGGAAAAAACATTCCCAACCACCTTTTCTTGACCACATTACCTTTAACTAATTAAGTAGCACTTAGCAGCTTCCTTCTTACAACAAAGGAATATGAGAGTAATTTCAAAATGTAGAATTATTATCTTCATTTTAAATATTTTAAATTAAATTTTCATTTAATTGAATTCCAAATTTTTCCATATTCCAAATGTTAAGCCATTACATTTTTTAAAATTTTGATTTGGGAAAAAATCAAATTAAAATAATTTATTTAAAGAAATTTCATAATGAAATGAATTTCACTTCTAGAATTATGTAGTTAGAATTCACATGTTTTAAATTTTATTAAAAAAATTTGGTTTTAAATATCAAATTTTAAGACACTAAATCAGTTCAAGCTTCACATGTAGATTAGTTATGTTTTAATAAATTAAAATTAGTTTCTTTTGTTTGAATCCCATTTTTCCACATGTCATTTTTTTATATTTGCTCAGAAGTAGCCCTTATTTTTTATTTATGTGATTCATTACAAACAACAAATGAGAACATGACATCCATACTAAATATTTTCATTTCTTTTAGTAATTTAGTTCAAAAATTAAATTATTAATATTTTAATATTTTTGCATCATAAAAAATAACATTAAAATCATAACTAGTTATATCTAAATGATTGATTTTAATCACATTAGTCACATTAATCAATTTAGACAATTCCATGTAATGGCTGGTGCTATATATGCCATGTGTCCCACATAGTGTCCATTTTGACTTAATAGTTAATTTTTTTAATGAAAATGGACGTACTTAATTTTAATTTTACTAAAATAAAAACTAATCAAATTTGACTTAATCAAGTTAGTCAATCATTTTAGGCAAATGGATTTGATTCTATAATCATCTTAGTCATGATGTTACTAACAAAAAATCATGTTTTTGTAAATGTTAAGATTTTGATGGGAATGAATACATTATTCCATTAATTGATCATTATTATAGGTGGGTGGAAACCAAAGTTCTAACAAATCATGGAACCTTAATCATTCCAAGATTTCTTGAAGTTGAGGTGAATTTGAAAATTTGGAATGTTATTGATGATAAGATTGGGTGGGCTAATGAAATTGCATTCTACAAATGTCTATGTTGCCTACAAGATCATTCATCAACCCATTACACCAACTCATCCCCAATGTAATGGAATGGCCAAGAGGATGTTAAAACCATGAAACATAGATTGATAGTGTTGGTAGCTACAACTAAACAAGTAAACACATGAATGGGTGAATGTTATTACATCTAATATTGTCATTTTTTCAACCATCTAATGGACTTTGGTTTTTAAGTTATGAATTTAACTATGAAAATATTTATCATGAGAATATTATAAATGAGTGGACTTTTGAAGTTGTAACACATGGATTGATATTATTGTTGTGATTTTTTATTTGGATTAAAAAAAAGAAAATTCATTTGGAAATATTTGGTAAGGAGTCAATACACTTTGTGCCAAATCATAACAAATCCATAAATGAAGTCCTCTCAAAAAAAAAGTTTTGTAAAACTCTAGTATGGACTTTTTGATGGTCAAAATTGTTGCATTTTTTTTGGAAGTCCATATCATTTTAGAAAAAAATTACTTTCATGTTGGATTTGTGCACACATGCACCAAATAATTATCTCTAGTTGAGACCGAGCATGCATGCAAAAACAAATTAGAATTGATGGATTGCTACTACTTAACTACTTAATTAAATTGGTGAGGTGTTGGTTCTAGGTTTGTCAAATGATATAGGGGTTTAAAAAAATTTTGATTCTTGGCTTTACAATGGAATGCAAACTTAGGGTGCATTCCTTAACTCCCATTATGGAAGAGGGCATGGGTGTTTCAGAATAGGACTAAAATGAACTCCTAAATCAAATTCATGATCATGTCAAATTATACAAACTAAAAGGAGGGCAATTATTATACTTTGGAACCAAAATGGTGTATAGACAAGTGATGAGCATTTCACACTCACAAGATCACAACCTAGATTTCAGGAATAATTAGGAGTCATCATTGTCTTCCCTATAATATATTATACAACTCCTTATGGGGTTTACATTTGAATGCCATTTTTCATGTGAGAGTTTTGAAACTACCAATTATGAATCCCACCACTTTGGGGGACCATAATTCCTTTTTTTCACCACAATCATAAATATTTTACAATCAAAGTTATAGCCCTTACAAGGACTTTTCTAAAACATATCAACATCTCAAATTCAAGCTTATTTGACCCTTTTGTTGGATATTTTAGTAATTAGGAGTCATTTTGGTTGTTTGATTCTTGACCTTTTCATAACTTATATTGGTAATCTTAGATTTGGGAATTCAACCTCACTTTGGATATCTTATCTTCACAAGTTTTCAATGGTCTTCAATTTGCCCAATTTGGACAAGGTTTGGTCCCCAAAACCTTGTTCCAATATTTCAAGACACCTCAACGCTCCCAATTCCCAAAAAGAGAATCCATTTGGGAGTGTTGGGCTTCATTCACTTGCAGTTTCACACGCTTGTGAAAGTGTGTTTGAGCCTTGAGACATTTTATTTCTCTTTTAACCTTTTCCCTTGTCATGCCCCAACTTTGGTCATGAATCCAAAGTTAGGATCATGACACTTGGGGATTGAGAAAAATATAAGGAAATGGAATTATGAAGATGTATTTATCTATTATATTAATTTGGTTCACCTATTCATGCATTCATTCGAACATGTGTACAATTCAGATTTGCAATTGTCCAATGTCTTATAACTTGATTAGATCATTTTGGAGTGCAAAAGGGCACCTGATACTCTCCTTGCACAATGCTCACCAATCTTAAACTCAAAATTGATAATCAAGTGAGGGATAATTACTAAACTAGAGGTTTAAACTAGGAATGTGATTATGTTTCGAACGTGATTAAAAGAGGCCATGGGCTTTTGGTGGCCATTGTTGATGGAGTTGAATAAGTAGCATAAAAAATTATATTATATTATGTCATTGTTTTCTAAGGAAGCTAATGGTTGGTGGGAATTCCAAAAGGCAAGTTGGTGCGAGGGAGTGTTTAAATTCTTTTCAAGATAGGTGTGCACAACTTTTTTAAATAATAGTCTTGCTATGCATTTGCATTTTGGGAAACTTTTGCAATCCCTTCACAAGAATGCAAGGCTAAATGGTATGAGGATTTTTGTTTTAGGTGTATGCCACTAAAGAGGTTATTTTCAATTAAACATCAATTCCATCACTATGTCAAAAGGTGGTATCTATGACTCCATTCATGATTAGAATACTTTAGTTGTATATGTTTTAGTGACTAGAAGACTATGAAATCAATTCAAATTTGTCAATTATGCCATGATGGTAATTGTTTATGCCATTTCATACCAAAGTACAAATATTGTTGTCCACTTATGGGCTACCACATGGTAATTTAAAGCTAGAAAATTAACATTTTAGGCTCAATTGTGTGATGCCATATGGCAACTAAGGCCTAGGAAGCCTAACCTAGGCAACAGCTTAAGACCCTAGCCTAAGCCACCTAAACTTCAACAAGCCTAAAGTAGGCTAAGTAAGCTACTTAAACAAAACCTAATGTGAATGTACTTTCATATTGGTTCCAAGAGGAAAAACATTCAATGGCATATTGTTGGATTAAGTGTATTTATGTGGTTCATGTGCAAAATCATAAAATTTTAAATCATTCACAATTGGTTGATGATAAGAAGTCATTTTAAATTATTATTATTATTTTTAGGGGCTAACTTTGGAAATCTCTTAAAATTATATATAAAATAAGTATTTTCCTAATGATAATTAAGAACATATTGCTTTGACGTGCATGCACCTAACTAAAAAATTCATTTCTTATATATTTTTCTTGATTATTTGACATGTTCAATATGTTTTGTTATGTGATCAAACATAGTTTTGAAGTCAAGCCACATGCTTTATCATATAATCATAAACATGACTAAATTGTGTTACATGACTAAAGGCATCAATAAATGATTAAAATTTAGTCCTAGTTACAAAAATGTTTGAATCATGGATGTTGTTTTTTGGTGTAGTGTTTTTAGAAAATAAAAATAATTTTGTGTTCCTTTTCACCATATGTAGGTGTGTAAGGGTTATTTGAAAGGTTTAATTCATCTCGACCATGGGTCTTTGATGATGGGGCGAAAGCACAATCAGATGGACTATTTGGACTATCACAATTGTATTTTTTTAATTTTGTAAATGAATTGAAAATGTAAAACCATATTCAACATTAACATTATCAAATTATTAATTATCCATGTTGCAATAGACTTTAGTGGGAATCATATTAAAAATTATGGATGAGTTTTAAGAAAATAATGGGCTCATAATGGACTTTTACGTGTGTGCCTTATGCATTGTAAAGCATAAGGCAAACATTGTGATGAGTCTAGACATAAGTAAATCACAAGGTGATAGGAGCAAGAGCCATCTTACACCTTCAAGAGGTATGAAGTGCCACACTACTCACAAGTACAAGGTGCCTTCCAAATACACCATTTGAATGCTTTACAATAGTCTTAAATGCAACTATAACATCATCCAAAATCACATATAACTAAAGGTTCAAATGACTTTGGGATGAAAATTTGCAAATGTTGTTTGAATCATTTAGATGTCAAAATGGAAGTAAAGGATAATTTGTTCATGAAGTGATTCAATGTATTTACATAATCAATCATACATTGAACTTGTAATTGAAAGTACTTATGAATTTGAATTCCCAACTCTATTCCAAGCCATGTGCAACAATAATACTATAACATGTGATAGGCAAGCTACGAACAATAAAATGAAAGCAAGGATTAATAGCAAACTCCAAAATCACCTTGGGAGTTTAAAATGCTTAGTGTACATTTAAAAGGGGGTGTCACCTCTCTTGTTCAAGCATGAAGTTGCCTCCATTGTTCACAATCTTGTTTCCCATTAAACCTTTTTTTTGTGTTTATACTTCTCAATACAAAATGTTTGATTTTAAATTCCAAAAAGAAGTATCATTGAAAACCTTTCACCTCTTTGTCATTGAAAATGTGTTTGTTTAAGAGGTAGGTTCTATGCATCTTGGTAACACTTTTGTGTTCAAAGGTTAGCTTTCTAGCATAGGGTGCTTTATTTCAAAATCTAAGTCAAATCTTGTGTGCCCAACCTAACAAGGTTGCAAGTTTCATTATAAAATACAAGTCAAGTTATGGAAACTTTTGAGTTTATGGTTTTTCAACATTCATTGGGCTTCATTATATTATACTTATCATTCTATTATATGTATTTGCAATTGAATTTGATAGCTTGTTTGGACCTTCTTTGGCTTAGAATTTTCCTCTTGCAACAACAATGTGTGTCATGTAGCACCCATGATCTTGATTTGATTCCAATGCATTTTTCTTTGCTTTTTCTTTTGTTAAATGTTAATCAGTTTGTTTTCCTATTGTGATAATTTGTTCTTCACAACTTTTTTTGTGATGTTATTATTTTGATTGGTTTTTTTATAAACTTCTACACTCATGTTGTGTGTCATGTACCAAAAACTCTTAAATATGGTGATTATTTGCAAAACTTAAGACTTTTTTCTTTGCATGAAAAGGTTTTTTTTTTAATTTGTTCTTCTTTCATCAACTTGTTGCTTTATGTTTTTTTTGTCATACACAAAACCTTCTAGTTCCTGAAACTTCATGGCAATTTAAAAATCTCTTGTTGAGTCAATTTAATTTTTCTTTCTTTGGTGGCAATTGTTCATGGACCAGATAAGCCTTTCAATCCCACAAAAATATAAATTTGAAATGGGCTTTAGGCTCTTGATTGTTAGTGATTTATTTTTCTACTTTTTTTCAAAGCACCTATTTAAATAGTATGTTATTGTAAAAATGAATCACAAGACCTTATTGAAATTGTTTGATATTGAAAGCTCATATCTAGAAATTAATTGATGAGCATCATCATGTCAAGCATATTTTTTTCATAGCTCTTAGAAGGAGTACTAGAAACATAAGCTTCTAAATTTAACTAAAATCTTGATTTGACCCAACTTCATTTTATTATTGCCCTATTCCCTTTCTTTTATTATCACATAGTATCACAAATTTCTTTTCAAAACAAATTATTTTGGGAGGTAAGTTGGTTTTTCATTAATTGGCATGTTATTGTTTTGTCATTGTCTTTTATATATTTGACCCTCACTTTTCAAAGTGCTATGTGGCAAACCAAGGGAGGTCACATCCTCAATTTATGAAGTTTAATATAACCCATAGTACAAGTTATCTACTTTGAAATTCATGTGATAATACTAATCTATGGAAATTTATGTTTCCATGTCATTTTTCACCTTGCAAATGGTTTATGATATCAAGAATGGATAAAAGGGATCCTAGGTAATAAATGGAAAAAACTTGTCAAAATATTGGAGTTCAACATTTTGATTGTATAATTTTTTAAAAGTGTTCAACAACATCTAATTATTATTTCACATTTGTATGATATACATGTTGAATGTTTATGTGACTAACATTTGCATTTTATATGGATTCCTTTGTAAATTACTTTCAAAATATATTTATTTTGTCTTCTTTTTTTTTGTTGAACATCATGATTAAAAGCTTCTCAATATCGTAAACATGTTCAAAGACCATTTTCACAAATTTAGTATATGAAATTACAAACATGAACACCCTTAAATAACTATACATTAACACATATATGCACTAATATATTCTAGTGATTTTGAAATTAAGATTTTACTAAAGTAGCCTTTGTTAGCTTATGTACCTTTCATTGAAAATGGAAAAGGTAACCTCTTCAAAAAAATCATCACCGCATTGAAATGGTTTTCAACCCATGCCAAAATTTCAAGTGTTTTTTTTATGTTGCAAAATTTTGTTAGCTAGCAACAAAAAAATTTGGGGATGGCATTGGGTTGCAAGTTGTGCAAAGGATGTTTTGAAAAAAATTGCCATATTTTGAAAAGAAAAAAATTGAATTCACCACATTCAGACCATAAGTATTTGCATATTGCCCATATATAGCAAGATTTGGAAAAATAATTATTTTTCTCTTTGGCATGTAGTCAAAATTGGCTATGTCCTCTTGTGGATGATCACAAGTCTAGCTTAGGTTGATTTTACACAAAGTTTATTTTACATCTCAAGCCCCAAAGACCAAAATGACCAATGAAAAAAATAAATCCATAACTGATAATTAAAAATTTAGACATGTCCATGAACATAACAAAACAATCCTAACAAGTCCAACAACCCAAATTAATTTGTATCATTAATTAAGTAGAATAATCAATACCTATTAATATAATATCATATTTACAAGGCCAATGACACCATATTGTTGTATAATCTATTGAAAATGGTGCCTTGCTACACTAATTTTGGAAGGAGGCATGTTTTTTCCTAGGGTTCACCTTTCAACTACCCAAACCATAGCTAACAAAAGAGTTGGGAGACACAAAAGCTTGAATGCACAAAAGCTAATGCACACATGAAAATGAGGCATATGAACTCCAAGGTACACAATACATATTATCATGACTTGAAGAACTTTGATTGTTTCGAGTCTTTGCCTACTACTATGCTAGTGATGCGAATTTTGATAAGTCACTATTTTCAAGACTAGGTCAATAATAGCCAAGGACACAAAAAAGGAAGATAGGAGGCACCAATCATGATTGCATAACACCATCAACAAACATTGGAAATGAACTTTTAAGTGTGAAGTTATATGTGCATAGTTGGTGGATTTCTATGTAAGATATTTCAATTATTATCTTGCATTTGAAATTAAAATTATTTCATACTTGTGTTATGGATAAATATTATCTCTATGTCAATCCAATGGCACAAAAGGGATGTCCAACAACTCAATATTGCTATGATGTTCTGAATGTCCACCTTTTTAGGGAACATTAGAACAAGTTTTGTTCAACAACCAATTGTTGAACTATTTCTAGGCCATTTAACTCTAAAGGAGAGAGAAGAATTTGTTAATGCAAATAGCACTAAAGAAAAAATTGATAAATCTCAAAATACTTATGTATCAATTGCTAAATATTTTGATAAAATGCCTAATGTTTTGTAAACACATCTCTATATAATTTTTACTTACCCCAAAATTGAAATTTTTCAAACAGTTGCATCTTGTGAACTTGGATATTTTTTGGCATACGTCCAAAAACCACGGACTTAGTTGTAAACCCTTCAAACCTTCATTTCATTCCTTTCCCATATTGAACTTTTCATATCCTATATTTGCTCAGCCTTTAGTTCATCCATTGTCTTCTTTGGATTCAACTGTCCAAAGTTATCCATCTCCCCTACCCATATATCATCCAATGTTTTATTTTCCTTTATTCCATTTCATGTCATCCATTGTCTTTCCCAGATTCAACATTTCCCAATTTTCCATCTTCCCCAATCCATACATCATCCACTACCTTTCTAACTCTCAACTCCTCACCCCCAACATGTCACCCAAGAGACCTATCATTGTTTTAAGATTGGAAGATAGCACAACAATATACAATTCCAATACACTTTCACAAACTTTTGGTGAATGGCAAAGTCAGAAATCGATTTTAAGGAAATATGAATAAGTGATCCTGCTAAGTTTGGCAGGAATTTTAGTGCATTTGATATTTAATTTTGCCAAGTTAGTGCATATCTTCCATTAGGTTGATGTGATCACAGATTTCATCAAGTTTTTCCAGCAGTGGTCAAGCATTGATCAATTGTAAGAGCTTTGAGAAGTATGAATCGAACTGTGAGTTATCATAAAATGGCATCTATCTCTCTTTTTTTTTTCATGAAAACCTGTGTTCCAAGAGTTCCTAACATGATGAGCTCCATATTTTCAATGCCCTTGCAGCTCTCTAATGGAAAGTGATTGTCCATGCAGCAAGAAACAAGACTGTTATATGTCAGTGGCTTTCGATTAGGTTGCCCTGATCACAGGGCACTGTGTGTAACAAAGTAATTATGATCACATCAGCCTAATGGAAATCAAGAGACCAGACCCTTATAGTGTTGTGGGGACTCATGTGTTGTACTCGAAGGATGATGCGGAGCCTTTCGAACTTCTGTGATGATGACCCATTAATGCACATGCACTTGTTCTCTGGCTGGCAATAACCGCAACGAAAGAGGTACTGAGCTGAAGCAATGACTCATGTTTGCCACAATAAGTTTGCAAGTTGCAAGTAGTACAATTTCATGATTCATATACCCTATTGGGCATAACTTTCAACTGACAATAGACATCACTAAAGACCCAGTAATTTGTCAATGGTGTGTGTCACATGACAGTACTCTCAATCCATCAAACTTAAGAGCATCATCTCCACTGGTAGCAATATAAGGACCTGTACACAGTAATTTGGATCAAGTCAAGGCTTTGAATAAGTAACGTGAAACTGGGTTTGGGCTTATGACTATGCGCGTGACATGGATCTCTCTCCACAAGTATAAGTCAGGAAATATGATTGCTTTCGATTGATCGATCGCCATTGCCCATCTGATCTGGTGACATTTTAATCGATATCTCAATCAGTTTTTCAATACTCTCTTTTCATTGTTTACCATGTCTCTTACTCTCTAGTCTCCAATTGTTTTTGGAGTTTTGTTCTGGAGTTTTACTATGGATTTTTGTCATGGTTTAGTACTTCTTAGATGCACAGCAAATTACTACACAGAGTGCCTTCCTCCCAAATTTCTCTATTTAATTTATGAATATGATAGATTTACTATCATAAATCTTAACTCTGAGGAAAACGGACTCCATTCCTTAGGTTTTACAGGATGTTAAACCCTAAAACCATCTTGCCTTGATGTGGTGCAGTTCTTGCTTTTCCAAAGAAAGGACTGGTTTTAACCTGGAATCACGGTTCTCAAAAAAATCAAAGAACCTACACTTAACCGCTGGTTTTTTGAGGGAACCCAGTGATTCCTTGAAAATTTTCAGAAGAACCCAGAATACAGAGTTATTTTATTCTGAAAGTTTCCATAAACCCAGAACCGCAGGTTCTTTGATTTTGAAAACCCTAAACCTAAACCCTAAACCCAGAACCGAAGGTTCTTTGATTTTGAAAATTTCCAAAAGACCAGAATCAAAGGTTATAACAACAGCAAAGAAGTTGCCAACACCAGTATATATAGTTTTGGACAAAGATGTTTTGGATGAAGATTATCACTTTGTAAAACTGAATTATTGGGTGCAATTGTCATTTGCTCAAGCTCTCAAGTGGGTTTGTAGTTTTGAGTTTAGGGTTTCAAAACAAATTGTTTTCAATCTCTACCCCATATCTTCCACCCCAGTTTCAACTAATCACCAATGTGACAAAGAGCAATGGACCAGAACCTACCAGCGCCCCATGCAGGATGGATGTGTCTAGACAAAACATCCCATTGCTAACCAGGGTTCGCATTGTAGTAACCATCCACATATATTTACCTACCTAGTAGTGACCAAATGACTTATCTACTTTACATACCTACATAGTAACCACTTATATTCCTTATCTACCCACCCACTCCACATAGGTAGTTAACCTAGGTAGGTAGGAAAAGAGGTAAGTAGGTGGGTTTCTGGTATAGGATACCAAGGTGGAACCAAGTCATAACAAGGTAACAAAATGCAAAAGGTCAATTGGAAGCTAGACAAGCCAGAAGCTCACAGGAAAGAGAAAAGGAAGAGAATGGACATCAGCTACACATGGCAGACAAGAAAGAAGGAAAACTTCGAAGAGACAAAGCAGTTGCATGTTATCACCAACCATCAATCATCTGCCCTAACAAACATCAAGCTACTTGTATTTGAGAAATTCATAGACCTTTTCCATAACACTCCACTTGCCGAAGTCTCCTTGATGCCTCCATTTGGAGAAAATCATCCTAAACATCTTTGACATCTTCAATCAATGTCATGCCCACTTGTTTCAAGAGAGAATAGACTGTATTTTCAGGTTGAGAGTCCATCAATACATGAGGATGTCCTAGTCATATCCAATACAGAGGACTCCCGCAATGATAAACAGACGGAAGAGAATTCTCAATCAACAGTGTCTCTCATATTGTGCACAGGAAACAAAACACTCACCAAAATGAAGGCATAACTTGCTTCTGATTTTGCTACTGGACGACCCAGATATACAATTACATTTTCACATCACAGAGGTACAAGTGTGCACTGCCTGTGTCATACGAATGGAAGGGATTACATGCTACAACTATTTACAGCCCCCAAATGGTATCTACAGTTGGGCATTGTCTGGTAGCCTGGCATCAAGTCAATCCGAAGAGAAAAGGGAAAGAAGAAAGAGACATCCCATAGCTCTTTTTATATACTTTCCTTCCCTTTGCCCATCCAATAAAAACAAGCCACCCCTCAGGGGAAAAAACACCTCAAAAGGAACCTCTCATGACTCAGGTTCATACTGAAGGTTTCTTGAACTCTAGCCTGCATGGTAGAACAAGCAGCAATGCACATTGACACTTGGCCAGCTCACCTATTATGTCATGAACTGCTCCACAACCTTGAGTCAAGGGTCTGCATGGCCTGCCATCTCCTCATCACTTGAAGTGTGTTCATCATCACTCAGATCCCCTTCACTGCTGTCTTCCTCCAGGGACTTCCCTATGTCCTCAGCCTTGGCATACCTTTCACAGTATTCTGCAGGAATGGACCAATAAACCTGAGAAAGAGGTCTATGCAAGCTAGGTAATGCAACTCAACTGCACTAAAATTCAATATGCCAACATTGGACTTGTTATTTTGGCACTATATTCAATGAACAGTAGAGCCCTAAGAGGTCAAATAAGGATACATATCAATTGGCTCAGGTATTCCCCACAGTTAACTGCCTGAGAGAACAGCATGAATCAACTGTGCAGCACATTTCTCTACCATCACTCATAAAATGTAGTGTATTCCAGACTTACACTGTGACCAAAACAATCAAGAGTCTCTAAAAGCCCCAGCTTCTACTCGTAGAAACTGCCTTTGGATCGGAGGTACCAAATAAAGGAATGGAAGCACAAGGATCATGGACCATCAATTACACTGGGATTAGCATGATCCATTAAATTGTTGAGAAAGCCCAGATCAAGACTAGCAGTATATCTCTCTTAACTTTACAACTAGGACATACAGTACATAAGGTCCACCTACCTCTCACTTTTTGCTCATAATGCTCACGATCACGCATCATGAGAGCAGCAGCCTCGCCATTCAAAGGATCTGTTGGATTTGGGTACAGTAGGAGTTGTGGAAGAAAAACCTCAAACACATTTATTAGGTCTGTCCCAGACACAACAGACCACAGTCAAGCCACATAAGCATTCCTGTAATTTTGCTACGTCAAAGACTTGCACAAAATGCAAACTGAGGGATAGCATTGTTCTCAAGCAAGCCCATTTGAGCAACTGCTGCTAATGGCCAAGAGGTAGGCACAGGTCCCACTGAGCATTTCAGCAAAGACCATAACAATGCTCCCTTCCATAATTTGACTACTGCATTAGACATCCATATAAATCTTCTTCATCAATTTGCAGAGATGTGCAATACACACACATTGCTAATTATTTACTTTAAAATGCCACGCAACTGAAGGTTCAGGTTAAGACCATTTGCAAAAAAAAGCAGCATTACAAAATATCTGTCTCCAAACCCTCTGTCCAAGTAGGAGGTAAGCAGTATGTGAAACTTCAGACCAGACCTTAAGCGAAACAACAAAGTTGGCACATATTCATTTATGATGACTTGAACCTCATAAATGCTTCACAGGAGACAGGTGGGTGATTTAAGATTAATATGTACTACCTGGAATAGATATGTAGGATGAACCTAACGGCTCAAACTCTACTTGGTAAAAACTGCAAAACCTTGAAGAGAAACTTGGTGACTCACCGAACATGGGACTCCAAGTCTGATTAATGACATCCAAACACACGGAACCTGACCTGCACCCACCAACCATATTCAGCATTCCATGCCTGGATCTCAACTTGTTGAACACTATGTTCATAAGTTATTAGAAGTTCTCCATACTTAAGATAATGAATTGAGAGACAGCCCACTAATAAGGTTATGGAAACTCCAGATCTAACATCATATCAACAATCAATTGGCAACCACAGAAAAGAGAAAACCCAACCCTCAAGAAAAGAGAACAAAAGACCAAAAACAAATCTGAGAAGCAGATTGAATGACAGTGATAGTGACACCCATGTTCAGGGACCTTCAACATGTGTAGCATTAACCACGTACCATACAGCCCCACTGACGTCATCAGCTCCCAGCAACAGGTGGATGTTAAGATCAAACATTAATCTATGTACTCAGTTTCTCTCACTAGACTCACAGTACTGGGGAAACTCTTTTATGTTTTGTTGAGCTAGCCAGCCATGATACTGGCTAGCTCAACAAAACATAAAAGAGAGGGAGGAGCAGAACACCCAAGAAGAAACACAAAGAGAAAAAGGAGAAGGCAAGAAATGTAGAACCCCAAAAAATGAGAGGAAGGAAAGAGAGAGAAACAATAGAGAGCTTTGAGAGCAACAATTTTAGAGAGTAACAAAAACAGTATTGTACAGAAAGCTCCATATAGGAATAAACCTCACTTGTAATCCTGTCCAACTGACGTGCATTTTCAAGTCTACCGACTCACATCTTAAACTACACAGGCCAAAAAACTCATTGATCATTTATAAATCCATGGGATACAAAAACTGATGAAACCTCACAAGGGACAACCTCAGAGGGAAATCTTACCCTAAATGTGAAACCCAAACAACAGATGGAACCATCTGTGTCATGCAAAGAATTAGGGCAAACCAAACCTTCTCAGAGATAGAAACCCTAGAACTTAGAGAAAATTTGGTAACATCTGCAGTTCCTGGCAGCATACAGAGATTGAGAAAAATCCTCAGAACCAAAGTTCTCCAATAGAAACATCTTTTCATTATACTCAATAGCAAAATGTTACACAGGAAACAATCCAAAATCCCTAAGACAACACAGCCCAGATACCAAGCATGTGACATAGAGCAAGCAAGCAACTTACATCTCATCAACATTGGGATGAAAAATCCTGTTCACAAAACCAATGGAAGGTGACTTGTAAGGGTAAGCCTCTGGCAGTTCAACTCGGATTTTCCAAGTCCCATCTTGGTATGGGCCTGCCATCCATCATAACACCTTCCTTCCATCAGCCACTCTTTCACAAGACCAGCATGTGCCTACCTAACTCCCATGCCCCAACCTTTACTTGCAGCACATACAAGATACATGGCAGTGCATTTTGCTCCCTTGCTGCAAATTCATAGATCTCTTCATGAGTGTTCACATGCCATTGTTTCCTGATCTGCTTCAGCATATATATATGATGAACAACTGCTCAAATACTCATTCCACTGTTCTGTCAAGAGATTGATAGATACATAAGGAAAACACAACCTTCCCGTGTCAGCTGATACTGTTGTGAAGCTTGCAATATAATCTTCCAGACAAGACTTATAAGCATACAATTTTTGCCATCCCATGCTATATTCTGTATCTTAATTGACTAATAGACAAGAGACCTAAAGCAATTGCAAAATTGCTGGAGGTATTATCACCTTCACTTACAGAAAAGGCCCATCACTGAGATTAACCTAAAATTATTGACTCCAAGGCAACAGCACCAACTCAATCAAGACAAAATCTGATAAAGTGAAAAGTCTTTGAATCTCCTTCACACCATCAGGAACACAAGGCATATAACCTTCCAACTAACCTCCCAGGAAACCAAAGGTTCAACACCAAGAGGAACTACAAGGTCCCAGCTCTCCATATTACACAAGGTAAAACCTTCCAACCAATCTCCCAGGAAGCCAGAGGATTCAACATCAAGAGGAACTGCAAGGTCACAGGTCTCCTCCATCTCATGCACAAAACTTAGATTTTGTGGCAAAGAGTAAAGCAGTGCAGAAAGAACTACTACTTTTGACAGTATTGTGACCATAAAACAACCAGACTGAACTGCACCTGACCTTCATCCCACACACAATGGTAGGAACATACATGCAAGACTAGACTTGAAAGTGGAAATCCACTTACTTTCTTGGGGGCCATGAAACTCAACATAGAATTCACTCATTCCATCATTCACCATCTCCACTTTGTAGTCACTCATCATCCTGCCAACACAAAGAAAGAAAGAAAGAAAGAAAGAATCACAAAAAATATATTTTAAAAAATGGACAGTGAAAACCTCCAATAACCTTATCCCTTTTAGGGTTTTCTCTCATGTGGGAGGATTGTTGTGTGGCAATCTGAATCAGAAACTCAGACACAAAAGTTGATTGAAACATCAGAGGCATCATGACCTCACTTGATCTTGTTCGATTCTTGGCACAATGCCCCCAAGAAAAAATCCCACACAAAAAGATCTTCCACTGACGAGCGATAAACCCTAAAAAAATTTAACCAACATCTATCTGTAGAATGAAGGAAGGAGGAATTCATGAAGGAATGACAAACAAAAAGCAACGAAGGCGACAGAAAAAGAAAATCTCACAACTTCATAACGTCCATTTCTCGCCGCTTGCTCGGGGACGACATGGCGCAACCACTGCCCCGCCACAATAAGCGCCACCAAGCAGCGACCCTTCAAACCAAGGGTTTCCACAGATGCGCCTTCCACCAATCCTAATTCACCAGAAGCTCTCCTTCTTCTTCTGCTCCTTTACGCCCTACTCTTCTTCTACTCTCCTTCGCCGCCGGCCTCCAAATCGCCTTCTCTTTTTCTCTGCTACCTTTGTGTCCCTTTTTCTGGCTGTCCTCGGAACGGAAATTCCTCAAATAAAATCGGGGCTCGTCCAGAGCGAAGTTGACAAGGCAACAGAGTACCGAACTCGCCGAGACCCCGAAGCGAATACCTCGCAAAAGCACGAGAGGGAACGAAGTGCAGTCTATGGGTGCAGAACACAAGAACAGCACGCAAAACATCACAACAGACACGGGAGCTTCTCGCAGGGCAGTTTCTCACTAATCACGTTTGCTACCGTGCCACTAATCAGGTACCTCTCACTAATTATACTTTACTACTAGGCCACTAATCACATACATCTCATGAATTTGTTAACTACTGGGTCACTAATCAGATGCTTCTCGCTAATTAGTTAAATACTACTAATCAATAATAAAGAACCTCTCACTAATTAGCTCATTTTTAGGTCACTAATCAAATACATCTCATTAATTTGTTAAGAGCTAGGTCACTAATAAAAGTACCACTCATTAATTACTTATGTATTATGTCACTAATCAAAGTCTAGATGTTCTCTTTTTCTCTTTTTTTTTTGGGAAAAAAGAACATTTGGGTACTCTTTTAGCCCTTGTGGTGCCAAGCTAGCCCACTAGTTGGAATGAGCTCGAGTCCAACAAGCTATAAGATTTTATTTTAAGTAATACTTTGGTTACAAATTAATTGGAAATGGAGTTTAATTACGTGATTAAATTATTTTTTCAAGGTGGCCGTTCATGGCTACAAGGGTGAGATTGTTGTAGGATTTTTGGCTCTTGCCAATTTCAAAAAAGAAACTTTGCGCAACCTTCTACTAAATCATGAAAACTTCAAGTCTTTAACCACGATGCATATACACATAACACAAACCATAAATTTGAAACAAACAAAAACAATCACTTGTGAGGTGCTTGAACTCTTTAAACTACCCACTATATAGTGCAAGTGTCTTACAAAACAAGGTTAGTTAAATATAAAATCACCTTCAAGGCACAATAAAAACAAAAATTTAAAACAACATTTTATCATATTCAAATGTTTGTGGAAACTTTCTTTTGAATTCAATTACAACCAATATTATGAATACACCATACTTAAGTTATTTGTGACACCATGAATATGAAATTTCCATTGCAATTTTACAATAAGGCAATTAATCACACCTGTAATCCACATATAATTTTTTGGTTCACTTCAATGCAAAACAAAGAAGCAAAATCAAAATAAGACAAATGAAATATAAAAGTGTTAAGGTTTAACCTCCACATTCTATTTACACTTATGTGATGGTCACAACATAAACTTCTTTTGTCACATTATGAAATTTCACCAATTTACAAATTCAAATGAGTACCCCACATGTGTTGTTGGTTCACATGAAATGTTAAATGTGCCATGTTTGTGTTCAAATATGTCATTCAACATGCAACTATTGACTCATGTTTAGCACACAACAAAGATTTGTAAACATTAAATGCATCAAACTTGAACTTTACTTTCAAATCTACCTATAGTTCATAGATTTTCCTTTGGCATGTTTTTGTTGCTACCACAAAATCATAACTAAAACGTCCCATAATTCGTTGATTTTAATCAAGTTGTGGATTGATCGCACAAATGGGCAAATGGCATCAAACCTTAATAAAATTTGCACATCACAAAAAAATCAAAGTTTGTTTATGCCTTGTCATTGGTTGAACCATTGATGGCCATATTTATCAACAAAGTTTTATACTCCAACATAACATGTCAAACATGGGACAACATAGATATCCACTAGGTTTTGACATTATTCAAAATCTTGGCATTTTTTGTTTCCATAAGCTTTACAAGTTTTATAAATTCCAAATGTCATTTAAAGCTTTTGGAAAATTAATTATACAAGGTTTAAAACAACCTTTCAATTTTACTCACCATTCGCAAATGTGACAAAATTTGAACCACAAGGTCGGTTTTGTGAACCATATACTAAACCCCCATGGAATGTGAAACCCAACCATCAAAAATCTATCGAATAACACCTAACTTAGTGCCTTGGACAATAAAAACCCCATCTATATCAAAAATCAAAACCTTTGTGAAACCTCCTTCATCCATCAAGGCTTACATAAATACTAGTGGTAACCCATGCCTGCAAGGCACAGATTTGTGGGATATGGTTTGGGAAGCAGGGTACGGTTACAGGTGGGGTAGGTAGGTGCGTGTGCCATAGGTAGGTATGTGCGTGGTGCAATGGGACGGACTCTGGAGGTGGCGACCGGAATTTGAAATTGGGGGGGGGGGGGGGGGGGGGGGGGGGGTGGGGGGGGGGGGGGGGGG
>Ga0209611_10005381_pt1 | contig 21457 bp, 12 predicted proteins | sample S1TSphgellanicum_3_FD_187693 | JGI IMG/M metagenome (GOLD analysis project Ga0209611, IMG submission 187693) | Host-associated microbial communities from peat moss isolated from Minnesota, USA - S1T2_Fc - Sphagnum magellanicum MG (SPAdes) (version 2) | ecosystem: Host-associated > Plants > Peat...
AATGAAAAAATTGTTCAATACTCAATAACTTCTCCATTGTAGGTCAAAACAGTATGAAACCAACTCAGTGCACCCCTGCTCATCAAGGGCTTTCCAATGGTACCAAGAGCACAACAAGAGGCAGCTCGGTTTGAGAGATCTCATAGTGACAAACAATAGAAACAAAACAAATATGAAACTCAAGCAAATCCAAGTTTTTTTATTAGTCAAGGCCTAATTCTATTGCACCATTTAACAAAGAAAAAGTGATTTTTGGGGTTGTTGATCCCCAATTTTTTTTATATTAGGTTCTAGTAGGTAGCTAGAAATATAGAACAATCCTTTGAGATTTTTTCACTTGCATTTCTCATTTGCAACCAAATTTGGCTAAATCATGCTGTGGATGATCATCACCACTCCGGTTACATCACACAAATTTTAGAATTTAGATTTCTCCTTTTGAAAACAATAATTGCAATTAGACCATCCATGAAAATTAGGCTAAAGTTTTACCTTCTTTAAATTAAAAATATTATATATTTAACTAGAATAATTTTGGCAAATTGAAAGGGATTTCCCAAACCAGTAGACTATTTTTTTTTAAAAAAAAAAAATCTGAGGTAGGCAGAATAAAAAGACCTCTACATAAAAAAACCATGATCAAAGTGCAAAGGATGGATCAAGCACAAAAGGATAGATGAGATACAACGGCCACAGTGAACCAGCACCCACCAATGCACTGTGAAGGATGGATGGTAAGTGGCTAGGAAACAGTTTTCTGTTGGGTTCCGGTTCCCTAGCTAACTAGGGTAGTTAGCTCGGTGCTGTTCTTTTATTACCTACCTACCTACCAACAACAACAACAACTCACTTGTTGGTTGTTAATAGGTAGGTAGCAAAAACAGCCACTTGCCTATGTATAAATCATTTACTCACCTAGTAATTACCTATTTTCCTACCTATCTACCTATATATTAAACCTACTTCTTACAGAATTGGTTACCAAGGTGAAACCAAATATTAACCCAGTTGAGGTTCATCCACAGGGGCATCCAGTGGATGGTGTGCTGGTGGGTGCTGGTTCACTGTGGCCGGGGGTGAGCTTGGCTTGACTATGAAGTTAATGCTCTGTGAGTGTCATGTCTGAAGTCTGTTTTGGCCAGAGGAGTGTGGGAAAAAGTTAGTATTTAAAAAAAAAGAAAAGCTGCCAGTATATTTAAATATGTTTGGCGATGGAAGAACAACAACACATTTTCATGCATATAGTTGAAAATAAATAAGGTGAAAAATATTTTAGTTAAATTTTGAGCAATTGGTTATGGGTGTGTTTTGAGACATTTTTAAAAAAATGCTAAGATGTTACAAAAAACTTAATCTATAATTGTAGGTAAAATTCATTACTCAATATATAATTGTTTGATTTTAAATGGCAAAGTAAATTCTCATGGATTATCATGTGTATATGAAGGATTTTGTTTTTCATTTTTTATCATTAAACTTTAGAATGACATACATGTGTTATTTTTCATTTGTTTTGAATAATTTTAAAAGTTGCGGTTGTGCCTTCTAGTTTTGTAGACTTTATTTCTGTACCCATAACAAAAGGAAGTGAATTGAATGAAAAGGAGGTGACTGATACACTAAGTGTTCAATCACTAGCCACTTTACCTTGGTCCCATTCATGGATGAGATGATTGGACTAAAGTTATAATTAAAGCTTTAAATAAAAATAAAATAAGAATAAACAAAATTTAGGTTTTTGAAGGTCAATTGATAGAGACTAAAGTTGCAATCACACCTAATTTTAGCACCTAACACTAAATTAAAATTTGAAAGCATAATGTTAGTTAACATTAACCCTAATGTTAACTAACAAAATAAATTTGATTCACACTGTTTAGGTTAGTCTTAGTGTTAAGTTAATGTCCTCCTTGTTTTGTAAGTTCCTCTTTTGTACCCATAGCTGAAAATGGTGTTCTCTTTGTTATGCACATTTCACTACTCCACTACATGTCTGCCATTGAGAGCTTCACCCACCGTCATCAATTGAGTGTTCCACTTTTCTTTGTCTTCATTATTATTTTTAGCTGCAAAATTCCAAAGCTTTCCCCTTCTTCACATTTTGTTTGGTAGCTGTAAAATTTTAGAATAATCTTGAACACTATAATTCTTTTAGAATTTGAACAAGACCGACAGAAGAAGTGTGTAGCAAATAGAGAAGAGGAAGAGAGGGAAGAAAGCAAAGACCGGGTAGAAGGTAGAATGGAAGGGAATGTGAAGAGTGAATAGGAGAAGAACTAGAAAGGAATTGTAAGACACATTGAAAAAAAGATGGTGGTATCTTACCATGGACTTGTGAGCTCATTTTCAAGGCCACTACTTAAGATTAAACTTTTATGTTAAAATTCATTTTATTTTAGATTTGGTGGTAGGTAACACCAACTTAACAATACCTTAACATTTTCTTAAGAATATGATGTTAATTAATTTTTTTGATATGAATCTTTCAAAATGTGCACCTCTCCTAACATTCAGCCAACATTGAGTTAGCATTAGGTGCGATTACAGATTAAGGCTGATTAGCAACCGGATGCGAAGACTATCTTAAGCATCCAATTCCATTACACTAGAAATGACAAAGCCCTATGGGAATTCCTATTATATAAAGACTCTTGAGCTTAAAGGCTTCATTATTTTCTTTATGTAGGGGGAGGTACTCTCTTGTGGGAGTTATCTCACTTGAGGTGACTCAAACTTGGGCTCTGCCCTTTATAGCTTGCTCAGCATATGTGACTGGGTTTTTTCTTTCCGCAAAATTTAGTCAAATGGCGATTTTTTTGGTTTTCAAATTGACATAATATTAGTGTTTTTTAAGTATTTTAGTCTTCAATTTTTTTTTAAAGAAAAAAATCAAACTTTAAGAGAATCGCCGGATTCTATCCTAAGTTGCAGCAGGTAGCCAAAAATATAAAAAGGAATTAATTATTTTTATTTTCATATTTTCTTGTCACCAAATCTGGTTAAATTGTGTTATGAATGATTGCCTCTTCAGCTACATCACAAAATTGAAAAAAAAAGCCCTGCACATGATGTTACTCCCTGGGGAAAGGGCATTTGAGATGGTTATACAACAATGTTCAACAACTCAAAAATGCGATTTTACGCACTGCAGACTAAGAGACCATATGACCTAGGCTTGGGGATTTTACTATCTTCTAAAATCCTTATATTGTCATTTTGGTCATGTAATTTTTATGCTAATATGCACTTAGACTTAAGCTAGTACTGCGAGAGGAAACCAACAAGCCTCTTTGGAAAATTACAATTGCCTCAAGTTGCATTTGAGGCAATTCTACAAAGGTAGACATCAATGATCAATTTTCTTTGTTATTTTCAGCATTGAGAGAGCCGTGAACAATAGCAAGACTTGTAGAACCAATTGTGAATCGCGGTATCAGTACTCAAAATTGAACATTAGGAGCAGCCTCTTTTTTGTGTGTTGCTAATTTTTTTGACTTCTTGTCGTAAATTCAATGATTTTTGGGGGGAGGAAGTAGGGATCAACATTTTAAAAAATTAATTTAAAAGAAAAAATTGTCAATTTTTTATACATGGTTCAAGTAGGTAGCCAAAAAATATGAGATCATTTGAATTGCTTGCTTTCATATTTTGTTGATAGCCAGATTTGACAAAATTGGCTTAAGGATGATCACCACCTGGGTTACATCACAGAATTGGGAAAATAAATAAATAACACTGATTAGGCACTATTTTTCTTGACTAGGTTGCAACTTGCCACAACACTGGATTTGCATTTTCAAATTTCAAAGAAGAAAATCGTTAGATCATATGTGATCATTGCCAAATCCTAACTAGCTCAAAGATCCCGGGCTGGCACCAAGCTCAATATCTGCCACATTCTGAATCCAAATCTTACCAAATAAATTCCATTAAATCTTTCTCATCAAGTTCTTTCCAACAACACCATAGGCACATTCCAATTCCTCCAAAATTTTCAGCTACAATTTAATTTAATTTTCAGTGAAAAAATATTCAATATTCAAGAACTTTTGCACTGCACGTCCAAACACCATGGAACAAAGCCCATGCACCCCTTTTTGTCGAGAGCTTTCTAATGACACCAAAAATATGATTTGAAGCATCCCGGTTTGGTGGATCTCATAACTACAAAACAAAACAAAACAAACTACCTTCCTTCATAGATAGATTCCCACATAATCAAATCTACCCTTCCAATAAACGAAAAAAAGTGTGTGTAAAACAACTAAAATCCTGGTAGAAATTATATGCTAACTAAAAGTTGTCACTCCAATCCATCCCTAGCCTAGCAGAGCTTTGGGTTTGCCAAAACAAGAGAAAAAAAGATGGGGCTGGAACCCCTTCAAATGCCTTTTTTGAGGAAAATTTTGGAAAAAAATTGCCAAAAAAGCAAGGTTTTTGAACTGGGTTCACCTGTAGTCAAATCTGGCTAGATCCTCATGTGGATGGTTGCCAATGTGCGTACCTCACAAAAGTGAAAAAAAAAACACCGAGATTCTCTAATAGGCAACCTTTTACCCTCTTGAAGTCTATTTGTGTCTAAACCAGTGGTGGTTGATTTCTTGGTTCTAGGGGGGACCTTCAGTTCCAGGTCCTAACATTTTTGAAAGGATCAATTCTGATTCCTTTTTATTTTAAATATGAGACTTGGTTTCAGTTTTGGTTTTCAAATTAGGGTAAATTTGGTTCTGATTTTGATTCTGATTTTTAAAAAAGTTTCAAGTTAGATTGGTTTTGGTTTTTAATTAAATAATCCCTGATTTTTTTAGTAACCTTTGGTTTCTGTTCCAACAACCAAAAATATCAAAGTGAAGAATAAACAAATCATTTTAAAAAATTGAACTTGTATTCCAAAGAAAAAAGAATTGTGTCAAGTGTGTAATGTTAACTACTCGATGTCAAGAGCATGAAGAGGGGCCCCAGAAAAAAACTTGAAACTTGAAATCAAGCTTCAATGGCATCTAGTTTTGTTTCTTGAGCATGAAATTTTAGAACAAAATTTGAACCGCCTCAATTTGAGAACTCACATCCTTTTTTTTTGGAACACAAAAGCTTGAAAAAACAAGAAACAAAAAAAAAGTAAATAAATCACACAGAAGCTTAAGCTTTCTCAAAAAAAATAATTTTTAAATTCAGGGTTTTGAAAAAAACAAAAAACTCATCAAACCCTAAATCCAGAACCAGATTTTTAAAATAATCTCAATTTGGTTCCAGTTCTAAAACCATACACTGGGTCTGCTTACCTACAATGCCATAACTGGGGGTGGTTCCGATCTGGTTCCATAGCTAGGATCCCTTATCTGGATCTGATTTGCATCTAGTTCTAGAAATGAGACTCAATTTTGATTTGAGCTCCGATAACAGAATGCACCTGAGTAACCGGCCAAAACATTTACACTTGCATTGGAGTGTAAATAAATTTCATTATGGGATTTACACTTACACACGGAGTGTACGTAAGTCCCAAACCATTTACACGCACAACACTGGTCTAAACTTTGGATACTAGAGGCTGAGTTGATCAGAGTGACAGCTTAGGTCTCCTGATAGTCCACCTATCAAATTCAAGTCTCAAATAGAGATGGAAGAATCCAATAAAAGAAAGGGTTCAACAAAATAAGAAGAGAACAAGACCCAAAGCTGGCAATGAATGTAGTTTTCTCACAAGTCCAAAAGTACAATGAAAGGACAAAATAGAAGATAATAACATCAGAAATAAGGACTCCAAAGACACCCCAAAAAAAAAAAAAAAAAAAAAAAAAGATTTTTCTGAATATTAACATAAGATCCCAATTTTGGGAATGCAACATTCATTTATCTACTTTAATATCATGCTTTCACCCACTCATAACATAATCTAAAGTATATAAACTAAAGTTAGATTCAAGCATTAATTATTAAACATCAATAGTGGACATTAAAGTCTGACAGAAAGAGTCTGACCCATTTGCCAGAGGAGAAGGTTTATAGAATGTTTCTCAGCACAAGGGAAACATGAGCAAGATCTTTTATGGTATTGTGTAGCAGTCAGCTTTCAGATCAGGATCAGAGCTTTGTATCCCTCTCTTCTCTCCCTCTCTCTCTGTCTCTCACTCCGGTAGTTGTGATCTTCCGCCACTAGAATGCAGTGAAACTAGCGTGGAGCTCTAGAAGCTGCAGCCAGCTTCAGCTTGGATTTTTTCTTTGGGACTTGTTTTCGTCTTTGTTGTTGACAGGAAATATATGTAGTACTGGAAGAAGTTTTGAACCTGTTCATTCAAGTGGAAGGTTTTGTACCAGGGAAGAAGAAGAAGCCTTGAATCTGCACATTCAAGTGGAAGTTTTGTAGCAGAGCAGAAGATTTGAATATTTATATATGTAGATATATATGTGCATTCAAGTGGGGAGTTTTGTCTACCTGCAGTGAAGAAGCTTTGAAACTGTACACCATTCGGGCAACAGAGTCTCTGCTTGCAGCAACATGAGGAATATTGCGTGGACGTTGAGCAGCAGCTCATGGGTGGTCATTATGTTTGTTTCCTTAGTATTGTCTACGTCGCCTCCTCATTTGGTGCAATGCGTTCGAGCCGGTGACAGCTTGAGGATGCTCAACGCTATCCTGGAGTCGAAGACTAGTGCGAAGGAATTATTTACCGTGGCGCAGCCGGCCGTAGCTGGAATAAAAGCGGGTGCAGCTCCAGTTACAGCTGTAATCCTGGTGGACCAAGATGGGTTGGGGGATTACAAGACCGTGGGTGAAGCCATCGCCGCTATCCCAATCCACAATAAAGATCCTGTCATTATCTATGTCCATGCCGGAGTCTATGAGTAAGTCGAAGATAAAAACTGTCGACTTTGTTCTGCAGTGTCTGGGATGTTTATATCTGCTGCTGCTGCTGCTTCTTCTTCTTCTTCTTCTTCTTCTTGCAGCAGATAATTGCGAGATCAGCCGAGGGCTAGCTGTGAGCTCATTCATATTGCAGATCCAAGTATTGAATAGGTCCTGGTAATAATTCCAAGCGGTTGGTTACAGGGAACAGATTGTGATTCTGAAGTCGCAGTGGCATATCACATTGGTAGGGGCCGGTCGAGAGGTGACGAAAATCACGTCGCGACAGAGTGCAGGGGCCACTGGTACCACCTACACGACATCAACCGTCGGCATCAGTGCCTCATACTTCACTGCTAAAAACATCACCTTCGAGGTAATAATATTAATGCAAATAACATTAAGTACACGACTAGTGATCGACAGTTTTTTCTTTCTTTCTTTTTTGGCAAATTTGTGAAGTAGGAGGTCAGAGGGGGAAGTAGAAAAATTTAGGTTTCCTCCTATAATTTGGTCACTTGTTAGAACTTAGAAATGCTCACCTGCTTGATGTCAATGACTCAATGACGTGATGATGATGACAAAGAAGCTGCTGACGTTTTGGTCGGGATGATGCATAAAATATTATACTATTGTTGCAGAACACTTCGCCTGTTCCGTTAGATGGTGCTGTGCAACAGCAAGCCGTGGCACTGAGGACCACAGGTGACTTCAATGCGTTTTACGGTTGTGGATTCTTGGGCGGCCAGGATACCCTATACGACGATCGAGGTCGCCACTACTTCAAAGAATGCTTCATCCAGGGCTCCGTCGACTTCATCTTCGGCGACGGTACATCGTTGTATGAGGTGAGTCGATGGTGACACAGATCACTGATCTCTCTACAAGCTAGAGAATATGAAATGTGCCCCTGCATGTCAAATTGCTACTTTAATGTAATATGTGCCACAATAAACACATATTGTACACAAAGTATTTTATATCATGCTAACTTGTCATGAGCAGCGGGTTTTTGTGTGAGCAAAACCACATTCTCTTGCAGTGTGAAGAAGATTACCGAAGATTATCAATTGCAGGGTCGCAGCAGCAGAAGGTTCTTTGATAGCCTGCAGCAGCTCTTTATAACCAGTGCAGCTTGCATGTTCATGTGATGAGGAGTAGTCGATCCTGTGATGGTTTTTTTGCTATTAGTGCAGCAACTGATGAACTTTTGAATGACTTGTGAATGAATGCTGCTGGTGCTGGTGCTGGGGGGGGGTCTTTTAATGCAGAATTGCGAGCTTAACGTCATCCCCACGGATGGGGGATCTTTGACAGCGCAGAAAAGGCAGTTCGCTTATGAGGGGTCAGGTTATTCGTTTGTGAATTGCGCAGTGACGGGAAGTGGCCCCCCAACTGTCTTATTGGGGCGAGCATGGGGAGCTTACTCTCGCGTTGTTTTCGCCTACACGTATTTTGCCGACATCATTGCACCACAGGGCTGGTTTGATTGGGACGTTCGTGCAAGGGATAGGTAGCTCGCTCTCTCTCTCTCTCTCTATAAATATATATATGCGCCTCTCAACACATGAATACTGTGTGTAAGTGTGATCACAGCAGCCTTAATGGAAAGAAACTCTTAGCTCATCATCCGGCCAGCTTGCTCATATAAATTCTGACCTTTCTGTCGACTCTCGTGCGATGTGTTGTAGTACGGCGTTCTACGGGGAGTACAAATGCTTCGGCCCTGGAGCAAACGCGAATGGGCGGGTGTCGTGGTCGCACCAACTATCGGACGCCGAAGCAGCTCCTTTCTTGTCAACCTCCTTCGTCGATGGCCAGTTGTGGGTTTAGGACCCACTAAGATTCTCCATATACAGATTTTAGTGTCATGGTCATATTTCCAGCCAAAATTATTATGCTTGTTCCACTACTAACACACGGCAAGATCATACTTGAATTGCATCAAAATTATTGCATACATTTCTTTCAAGAGAAAACTGGATTAATGTTTATGCTTCCGAAGACACTTCGCCTTCTTCTTATGTACCAGGCTCATGTCTTCTTCAAGCTCCTCAGTTCCCCCTCATCAGTAAAATCTCATTCAAATCTTCTGTTTTATGCTTCCGAAGACACTTCGCCTTCTTCTTATGTACCAGGCTCATGTCTTCTTCAAGCTCCTCAGTTTCCTCTCATTAGTAAAATCTCATTCAAATCTTCCCCTACTTTGGAAGCAAATTCTACAAACGCCCACCACAGCTTAGCCAGACTCATGTTTACTGTCCACCTCCCAGGCTAATCTGTTACTGAAAATATGAATACCACAGCTGCAGAAAAATTTAGTGATCAAGGACTTATATGAAGAAATGAGAAACCGATCATTGTGTACCATCTAGTACTCATATGACCCAGTGTTTCTTTTTCTAGCCAAAATTCTGGGCTACCCAAAGAAAAGAAAAACCAAGAAGATGTTGAAAATTCTCTTAAAAACAAATTGTCAAAATTGAGAGAAATTTTTCACTTTCAACTGAAGTTAGAAATTTTGAAACAAAAGACCTTTTTTCCTGTCTACAGCACTGAAACTAGATACATCACAAACCTGGTACTTGTCTTTATATATAAAAGCACAAAGCATATGTAACATATAATGGCAGTTTGATTTGATAATAAAAGCACAATAGCTAAAGTTGGCGGGTTTGGTGCAACAAATACCCATTGATTAAATGTGATACCTGCACACTGCTTATACTTACCATTATTGTATTGCTGGTGGACATATCTAGATCTGTGCAGCACACTGTATTCATGAGTCTAGGAGATTGTAAAGCAATCTTGTGGGTGGATATATATATGTGCAGTGGTATATTCATGAGGCTAGGGAAAATGCAAAGTGACACTTAGGACGATTTGAGATGAGGATAGAAGGTCCAGGGACCAGTGAATTCAAGTGATCTTATTGGTCGAAAGCTTTAAATTGGTCCCAAGGCCTTTGACCAAGACCAAAAAGTGGCAAATTGAGGCTAAACCTACATGGCACCTGTTTTGGAGGGAAAATCAGTTGGTTTGGACCCAAAAACAGTGCTAACAGGAGAGATCCTGATTTGGAGAACCAAGAATTAGGCTAGGAACCAAGGTACAGTGCAACTCAAGGATTCAATTTGCTTCAAATCGGTCCAAATTGGGTCCTAGGAAATTGGACCCTGGACCCTTGTCTAAAGTGGGCCTTTATTTTCATAAGGCCTCCATGTATGTAAGTCAGGTCCATATCACAGTCACTGAACTTTTGCAGCTGAATTTTCACATGAAAAAACATGTCCATCAAATTCTTTTCCTTAAAAAGAAATCTCAAAAAGCAATAAAATTCATCACCCAAAGTAAACTCACAAAACCCACTGCTCATCATTGTCAAAATTATGTGCGGACCATTATAATTGACAGAATGTGAGTGTGGCCTCTCACATTATATGTACATAGAATCCTAGTTGCTTGGAGGAAAAAACTAAGAGCATCTCCACCCCAAAACTTGTAAACAACTCCTTTATGTTAAAATACAATAGTGTTTAATGATCACTGTCCCCATGCACAAACGTCATAAAAGTTCCTTCAAACAGTCAAAGAACCAACTGGACGAGTAATAGTCACTGTCCAAATCCAATCCATAGTAGAAAAAAGATTTTAAAGGAGGCAATTTGACCACTGCAAAGTGGACATCAATATAGGAACGTAGCAGGATTTACGCTATCCTGCTGCAAGATTTGATGAAAAGGGGTGTTTGCAGGTGTTGGGTGGAGATGCCCTAAGGACTGAAGGGGAATAATGCCTTGCCAAACTAAACAGGCTGCTTATCGTTAGAACCCATCAGTTGGTTTTCCTTCCTGTCCAAAATCTTCAGTCTTCCCCAGGATTATACAAAAACCAGATCTCCACCTAATTCTTTAAAGGACTGTGTAGCAGCCTTTTTCTTACATGCAAAAAATTGGCCAAAGAAACTAATTTAAAATTTAAAAATTGAAAATAAAGTGATTTGTAGGGTTTCAATTGGGAAAAGAAAAAATTTAAATTATTATAATCCTCACATGTCGTTCTCAGTATGTAGCCAAAAATATAGAACAATGATTAGAGATTTGCATTTCATATCTGATTTATAACCAAATTTGGGTAAATCTTCCTAGTGACGATTGTCACTTTTTCCACATCTTCCTATGTATCTCGATCGTCCCTTTGGCTGCATCAGAAAATTCCTTTTTTTAAATCACTCCTGTATAGGATTTCACTCTAACAAGCACAAGCTTATAGACAACCCAAACAGAAATACCATGCCTAGTGGGTAGCTCAAAGTATAGTTTAATTTTAGTCTTGTATGGAGCCAATATGTAAGTACCTACTGACCTTCACAATGCACTTTTCCAACTTGTCTTTTTCTTGTACGTTTGGCTTGGATGAGCTCTGGAGTCCATTGATAGTTTATGTTCGAGCTTTTGTTGGCTCTGCTCATGCCCATAGGCAAGAGATGAGAGCCCACCCGTCGGTGCAGCATTTGGCGATACAATTTGCACTTCAACTATATACATGAAGTGAATGCATCTAGATGAGAAGTTCTGAATCATTTACTATTTCATATTTATACATGTAACAGTATTCTGCACTTAAGTAGACTAAAAAGTATCACTTCATTTACATTATTGAAGTAATTTATTTCTGTTTCAACAGCTCAATGAACTTGTTGAATTTTTTTGACTAGCTCTATTTAGATTTTATATTTATGTATTTAGATATTGATTACACATACACAATTATTGTCTACTGTGGGATGTTCATGGAATAATTAATTTTTAAACCAATAAATGTGTTTTGAATTGTTCAAATTTTAAGTACTTTTTCTAGAATTTTAGAATCTAGTTATGAAAACTATGCATTCCAAATTAATGGATTTTTTTTTACCAAGGTAATAGGAGTCACAAAGCATTGGTAGACTAAGCTAGATGCCAGCTCACTAGATAGGCCCGTAGGGTGTTCTTGGGAAGGGCTATTAGTGATGGTGAAAGATGTGAAGCCATTGATCTGGCCATTGTTGGGATCCCATTTCATTTGTGAGAAAGCCATAACTAATAATGTCCCTGCATCTCCCCCCGAGCTAAGTAGTTATACAGTACTAAGTAGTATTGCTCAATGAATTGCAGCAACTTCATTTGTGGGTATAAGTAACACTTACAACTGAAGTCTTAGGCCCACTTGAGACCAGGGTCCAATGAAATCAAGCATTCTTATTGGTCAAGAGCTTTAACCTAAAAAAATTAACCTAATCTTCTCATATGCCAATCACATGTTTTTTATTTTGGACCCTGAAATTGAACCCCAAGCCTTTAGACACACTCATTGTACCTTTAAAACATGTGTTTTTTAAAATGTGAAGAAGGGTCCAATTCAAGGTTCAATTTGCTTCAAATTGGTTCCTGGGCTTTTGGTCCCTGGACCCTTGTGTAAAGTGGCCCTTAAGGTGTAAAGTATCAAAGAACTCAAGCTGAGTCCAGAGTCTGGATTCCATATAGCCAAATTTGGCATAGCTTCTTGTGGTCATAAGCATTGTTGTAACTTCTCAGTTCTCACTTTGTTGGACCCTGGAACCGAGGAGTAAAGGTAATGATGCATATGTCTGTCTTGGACAGGCATATGTGTTCTCAAAATCAAAGAACAAGTTCTCACATCATAGAACCCATCTTGACCATTATCACAGCCCTTGGGTTCTAAAAAAGCAAAGAACAAGGTCAAAGAACCCATACCCTAAACCATCAGTTCTTTGTGGGTTCTTTCATGAGATCTGTCAGTTCTTTGGAAATTTTCAAAAAACCTGAATCTGAAAGTTTGTTTTGATTCCCACAACATTATAGAACCAGAGGTTCTGAGATTCTGATATGATTTTTTTCCCCCAAAAAAAACCAGAACCAGAGGTTGTTTTAAAAACCTAGAACTCATGGAGGTCCTTAACAAAATGAAAGGACTGCCCAACACTGGTCTTAAACTAGTCTTAAGCAGTGTTGGACCAGGTATTGACTTTTGAACTTACCAAAGTGGTCCTGGTATTTGGGTGGGTGGAGTGGAGAGGGGCTAACCCTGTCTAGTATATAGACAAGGGTTATAGTATTAGTGTACTTATATAGAGAGGTGTTGAATAGGCTTGTGTGTAGGTGTGCAGAAAAAATGTTAAGGGGCAAACCAAATTGCTGGATCTGGTGGTCTGAAATTATTATTTTTAGTTATCTTGAGTGAACTAATAGCTAAATGTACAATAGGGTTTGGTAGGTTTGTGACAATTTTAGAGGACCAATGAATTTTTTGTGATATATGACAAATATAAAACCTGGTATTGGTACTGGTATGAGGTAAGTATACACATGACATCACCTCATGTCCAGTACCAGACTAGTATCAGTACAAGGCTATTGCCTCAGGTCATATGTGACTGACATGTTCTTCAATACAAGTACTCAATAGGTATATATCAGTACCATATACCCAGGTTGCAGCCAATGTTATACCAATAAAACACTGGTCTGAACTCTTGCTTTGTAAAGGTCTGAACTCGCTGATTTAGCAGGTTCTAACTACAGGCCCCCACTTTAGATGAGGGTCCATGGTCCAATTTCCTAGGAACCAAGTTGGACTCATTTGAAGCAAATTGAATCCTTGAGTTGGACTGTACCTTGGTCCCTACCCTGATTCTTGGTTCTCCAAATCAGGAGCTAGCCTTTTTACACTATTTTTGGGTCGGAACCAACTGATTTTCCCTCCAAAACAGATGCCTTGTAGGTTAGCTTCAATTTGCCACTTTTTGGTCTTGGACCGTCATCTAAAGACCTTGGGACCAATTTAAAGCTTTCAACCAATAAGACTGCTTGAATTCATCGGTCCCTGGACCTTGGAGCCTCGTCTAAAGTCGCCCCAATAAGCAGCAAGTTCAGACCAAGTTCAGACCTTTTAGGGTAGGGAGCTGGTATAATTGGGTGCAGTTATGGCTCCAAGCTTGCCAAAATGTTTGGCTTACCAAGTTCACCTGATGGCTCACTGGGAGCGGAGCCATAACCGGCGCCGGCCAGGTAGTGCCTGTTCTCAAGTACAGAACTCTCCCTGGTCCTTGAAGAAGTAGCTCCATGTTTCTTTAGATTTACACAACAAAAAAATGACGTAGATGAGCCTCTCTCATTAATCCCACAACAAACGTTCCAAGGTGCGGTTGGTGAGGCGTCATAGACTCCTACGGTAGAGCCTAGAGGCGCAGATGGTTCCCCACGCTCCGTCTCTTAATTGGGGCTTTAATTTGTTACGTGCCTTATACAGGACAAACGGACGATAGCTGGCAAACGAAAGCATTCATTGCGTCAGTCTCAATGGCAGGGAAGAAAGCTGGCAATGGAGCTAAATGCTACGAGTACCTAGTACTTAGGTTCAGCTCTCTCGGGATTCTTTAACCTGCGGAGTCCCTGGAGTGTTTTTCTTGTGGGTGAATTGTTTCCAACAAGTGGCCAAATTATAAGAGGAAACCTAAATTTTTCTACTTCCCCCTCTGACTTGTAGCCAAATTTGGCTGAAGTCCTGTTATGCATGCACGCATGCATGCTGGCATCGCCAACCCACCTACTTCACAAATTTGAAAAAAACCAAAACCCAAAAAAAGCACACTGCACAGTGCAAACCGAAATTCTTCACGTTAAACGCGTGAGAAGGGCATTACCAGCAAGCGACAACTGGAAAAATTAGTGTCCGTGTCGTTGCCCATGTACAGTACTACTAATGTACTTTAGTCTGTACTTACGACTGGCAGGCTCCCAAGAAACGCTGGCTTCCGCCATAGCTTCAGAGAATCTCAAAGTAGACTTTTGATTCAAAGGATTACGCCGAGATCCGTGATAAGATCTGCTTAGGTTTGAGAGTTCCAACTTGATTTTTATCTTGCCAGAAGTCTCTTTTCTCTCTCCCAGACTCCAGTGTCCCAGGAATCAGACCTCTTGCTAAAACTGCGCTAGTGTAAACATGCCACCCCCCCCCCCCCCCCCAAAACCCAACCGAGCCTGATAACCGAACAACCCAGCAGGTCAACCCGACGTCTGCGAACGGCCGTGGGCGAAGCTTCTAGGGTTTTAAAATGTTCTTATGATCGAACAACTGGCATTTTTTCAAAAAAACTATTCAACTATATTTAATTATTCACATGGAATCTTGATTTAGTGTGCGGTTTTGAGGGGTAGGAGTGGTTGGTATTTAAAAGAAAATGAATGTCATTATATATATGATCCATTTGGTCATAGGAAAGTAATAACACAACCTTAAACACTAAACTGAAAATAAAGAAATGGTTAATATTATTGTCAAGTATGGAGTGTTTGTTTGTAGGTGTCTTTTGAAACAAATTAAAGGCAAAACATAAGGTGTTTCAAAGCCAATGGTTGTATTAGGGTTAGTTTCACTAAAATAATAAAGCAAATAATTGCAAAGAAACCGTTCGGTCATGTGAGTTTGTCTATCACATTGAAAGGCATGCAATTGCTCATACATATAACTTAAATCCTAACAAAAACATTGTGCCCAAATATCAACAAAACATCAAATTCTTGAGTATTCCGAAAACACTCCATTGATTAGTCCTCCAAAGGAAACTTTATTCTAGATTCTTCCTATGCTAAAACATTTTTAATTCCCTTCAAAAAGCTTGAGTGCAAAGTCAACTTTGCACATAAATTGAAATCAAAACACTAGATCAATCTTTCAATATTTTAAAAATATGTCATCTCTAAGAACTAGAGTAAAAGAATAATTACAACTTTGCTCAGAGTTCTTGGGTTCTGTGATATAGTGTTGATAACTATAGATTTGCAAATGAGAGTAGAAGAAAATAAGTCAAATTTGAAATTCTTTTTGCAAAAAACATGTTTGAAGGAAAGTCTATGGAAACCAAAGCTCAAAATCAAAATAAAGTTTATAAAGGAACAAATAGATCTACAAAAACTAGATCTAAATATCAAAGTAGAAGAAGGTTTAGAAACATATATCATAAATCAAATCGACAACCAAAGATTCAATAAGTACTTATACTACCACTGGATTCAACAATCTATAATTTAAAATGTTAAATCACAAATATTCAAGCGAGCAAGGGATCAACTTGGTTACATAAATCATTCTTATAGATTTCTTTCGATAGCTTGCACAATAATAAAAGATGTTGATTTAGTTTGGAAGGACTTTACATATTTTTACACTCTCATGTACATTTTTATACATTTACTAAAACATGCATTAGCCCAATTTCTAAACTTATTGCATTTTTTAGATTCTTGGATTGTGTATAGGAAGGAAAAAAACATATCCTTCATTGGGCCAAAACGTACACTACCAAGTTCTTAAAGGTTGGGACTAAGAAGAAACCAACCATGAATTTAATTGTGTTTCGAAGGCAACAAAGCAACATGTTGGACCTACACTCAACATCCAAGGAGAATCTACCCCTTGAACTTGCATCAAATAATAAAAAACCAACAATTCAATTGAATCGAGCATCTACAACATGTAAGAGAGGTATGTGGACATATGATGCACTAAAGACAACAATGGGTGCTATCAAAAGAAGGACATGTTCATTAAAAAGGGCTAGCGGATTATGGAACATTCCTTTAAGTTCATTTTCCAATCACCTAAATGGAAAAACCAAATCTAGAAATATGGGGCCAGGAGGTGTGTTCACATCAAAAGAGGATGTTGAAATGATTAAATGGACCTTAGTTATGTAGGAATGTAGACTATCCAAAACTTAATCTTCACAAATATACATTGCAAAGTCAGTCAATGATCAAGGAAGTAAAAACAACACAACAAATGATGAAGTTGATCGGAATCAAAATTAAAGAGAAAAATGTGTAGTTATAGAACTTCTACATGTAGGTGAATTGGTTTCTCAATCAACAACTAAAGATCTTCGTAATGGTTCTAAACATGACCAATGTTACTATTAGACATCACTCATAGCCTTACTAATATTGAAAAGCAGCCATAGGAGTTCAATATTGTAAACCTAGATGACAGCCTTGACGTGTTACAAAAAAAATTGTCTTTTCCACCAACTATAACACAAGGATCCATGTCTGTGCACAACTTGTTAATTTTTGCTACTTCATTTACTTCTAAAATAAACAAAAGGAAAAGAACCATTAGTTGATTATTCCCAATCCCATGTAGTAACATCTAATCAATATTTAAATACCATGTGGAAAAAGGCCATGGACACAATAGTTGTAGAGGAAATCAAAGAAAATAGATGAAAAGAGAAGGAGGAGAAAAGACTAAATAGAATCACAGACGTGGGGTTTGTAGTGGGTCAAACAATTCAAAAAGTAGTTGAGAAATGAGCTAGAGCACAATTTGCTATAGCTTGGATTCCAACAATTATGAAAGAAGTGGGTAATAAGTTTCATTAGAATTTTTATGCATGCATGCGAGCAAATCTTTTGATTTTGTGTTTGATAATCTGATTGTAATTATGTTAATTGTGGTTACATTTGTAAGTAGCTTGCCATCAAAATAGTCCAATAAAAATAATATACAAGTACATTAACATGAATCTTGAATGTGGAATAGTCAATGTGAGGCTCGATAACAAGCAAAGAGTTGCCAAACAACACGAGGCTACCAACTAACAAGGTTATTGCCTTCACATGAATGACTAAAAGGATTAGAGGACCTCCAAAGGAGCTTGGTGACCAAGAGCAACAAATAATCACCACCAATAAGATCAAATGAACACAGATAACACCATGAGATGGAATAAAATACTAATATACTATAAAAGCCTTAGATGGATGGGAAGACTAATATCATATTTTTTGAAGAAATTTCCATACTTTCAACACATCTTGGAACATTAAAAGTCTTTCCAAATCTTCTAAAATTCAATGTTTTATCCATCCCATGCCTCTATGCTTTCTTTGTTTCTTCCAACAATAAATAACACATTTCCTTTCTTCACATCATTTATATTTCATTAAAAAAGCCCATTTTACAAAATTGTAATAAAAGATAGTTCCTGCAAAAGCTCAACAAAGGGTTTGATGTATCCACCTTTGTAGTACACATCATTGCAAATAAGGATGTAGCCATCATCATATCTAGAGGTCAATTGCTAAAAAAACAATGTTTAATTATACTTATGGATGAGTTTCATTCTTGAATGTCCACCTTTCAAAGTTTCATCATTTAATTCATTTTTCATCAATGCATTTCATTCATGCATATTCATTTTTCATCCCAATTCATCCATCTTGTAAATCAAGGGTTAAAAGATTACTTGTTTAAATAAAGAAATAATTTTTTACAACATAACAACAATGTTAATTGTTCATTTTTTCTAAGCTAATTGCAACAAAATCTTTAGTAAAATTTAATGTTAAACAATGTTGAACTCATAAATTGTTGAGTTGAGATTTTATGGAACTTTATGGAATAACAAACATTTCATTTTTTGTTGGGCAACATTGAAAAATGGGGTTTTCCTTCAAATAAAAAACTACTGCCCAAGGTGGAAGTTGGGGTGGGTTCAAATTTTAAAGGTGTTTGATTCCTTCCAAGGTGGGGCAAGTTTTACACCTTGTCATGCCCAAAGGGGATGATTAAAGCAATTGAGTACATAAACAACCAAGATCCAATGGTCCAATACGATGGGTTATTAATACTGTTGGGCATTTTTTTGATTTTTAAAAAAACCATTGTTTTTAATTTTGGTTTGTGTTTTCAAAAAATCAAATAAGTCATTATTTCTATTTTTTAAAAATATCTAGACCTCCCAAATTCGTAATCAAATCAATTATCTTAGAACTAAAAACAAGTGGTTATATTTTATGGTTATTTGGTTTTTAAAGGGAAAACTTAAGTGTTATTAGTCAAACATGCATTTGGATGTGACATATTAATCATGTAACAAATAACAACCATCTATCATCCACTCCATACTCTAGTATAAAGTGTTTTATTTTCATTGAAGATTTGTAGCACTACAATTCTTCATAAAGTTCCCCCTTGGTTACATAATTCAATTGATAAATTTTTTGCTTTCCCTTATTTAAGGTAATCTCAAAAACTTATTGAACTTCATCACTAGGTTCCACTATTCTTTTAATAGATCATCCCAATAATTCTTGTTCAAAAAAATCAATGGATTGTCAATTGATGATGCAACTCACAAGCTCATCTTCAAAGTTAAAATGACAATTAAACATATTATGCATCTCATTTACAATAATCGCAACAATCTTCATTGCAACATCATGCCCTTTCTTTGTTGTATCAAAAAAATTCTATAAATTTTTTGATGCCAAGTTCAAAACTAGTAACTAATAAGTAGAACCAACATAAATAATCATGGAAGGTTGTAGAACGTATCAAATATCACCTAATTTATGGTTGACTTCCCTAGACACAATTTTGCCAGTATCAATGCCATTTTGTGAAGACACAAAGAGGTGTTCCAACTTCCAACCTTGGTTGTATTCACAATTACATCCACACCAATCATAATAGGATCCTTCTTATTGAAAACACATTGGGGCATGCTCCTAAAAACACAAGGGAAAACAACCTCTTCATATGGATCCTTATGTTTTTCTTCATTGACTAAATTGACATGTAGGCTATAAAATGATCAAACAAGTGATAGATGATATATTTGTAATGAAAATTCACACCCTTGTCTCATTTGTAAGCTACTTTGTTTAGGTGTCACCTTTAAATCAAAAGTGAAAATAGTAACAAATTGCTTCATTTTTTGTTCCAACGGTGCAATGGTTCACATCACTCTTGCTTGCACATAGGCCCAATGCTAATGCCACTAACATGGATCTTAAGTGCAAGGTTCTTCAAGAACTTCAAAAGTGCCTCCAATGAACCCAATGTTAGTTGCTTACACACAACTCCCTTGCTTGGACTTTCCAAATTAATAAAACTTGTATGCATGTCATAAATAACAATCTAGTCACCTTCATGTAATATATTAGCAATGAGAACTACATTGATGGTTCTCCAAGTCCTTCCATAACCTTAATCTCAAACATTATACATTGAACTTCATTGATGGAGAAAACTTGCCCTCCATCATGTTTTGTGTTAATTGCACCAATAACAATAACAAATATGGGAATTATGATAATGATTTTTTAAACTTATTTATTCATGTAACAAAGCTTAAAGTTTAAAGTTTAGATGTTGTAACTAAACTTAAATATGATTTGATTTGTTTTCATTTCAAACTTAACATTCACATCTTTCTTTTATACATTTGGCACATTTTCAATGTGGGTGTTGTAATAACTCTTCCACTTGTACAATATATGATATATTTTGTTCAAACAAATTTTTTTTAACATGTATCACATGCCACCAAAATGAATTAGGTTTGGGGTTAACATTTGACACCTTTTTTAAGTGAGTTACAACTCCAATTGCATAAACAAGATCTTGCTTGCATTATATCAAAAACCATCAATTGCAAAAAAAATTCATCTTGACACACTATAAACAATAACTAGTAACCTTTTAATCTTAGTCACATGCATGGACCACAAACATTTAATGTAAGGCCAATAAAAATTATACCTAAAAAAAATTGCATCGATCACATACATTCAATGTATATTAGAACAAAAATGCAACAAATGGAAAGTAGGAACATCAAATTTTCATGATTATCTTAGAAAAATTTACAAAATACAATTGAAGGGAAATTAGGAGCTAGAGCAAGTCCCTTATCAATCACAAGCATCAAACATCACACTTTTTGTCGAAAACTCTTTCAATTTCTTCTTCTACCTTTCTACAAATTTTTCTTATAAATCAATTGAATTTGCCATATTCATGGGGCTACCCGTACAACCCTACCTAGGATCATTATGTCATTTTTATTGAATAAAAATTAGCTTCGAGCAATATTTTCAATCGGTAGCCTACATTGACATAGATTAGTCAAAATATTAGCAAGGGAAAAAATGCGTTTTATTTCAATATAAGATTTTGCAATTCCCCAAATCAATCATGCAATCAACCCCACAATAGGGAACATAGTCTTATGCTTGTTCCACCATTGCAAAAGGTATTTTATTTCTGACATCGACCTCAAACCGTCATAATAACAACTTTCAATTAACACACTTGCACAAAGGTTCATTATCATAATTTGCCATTTGAAATATGTTTAAATGACATTCTATAGTAAAATCCATTTGAATAGATTGTGAATTTGGAGCTTTAGAAATTTGATGCAAAAGTTCAAAACACTTCACAAACATTAGGATCAATGATTTCTAATATATTCATTTATAACTAGAGTGTTAAAATCATGCCCAATGAACGAACAAATAAGGGGCATGTTCTTGTATCAAGGATCCAACATAAAAGTCAACATGTTATGAACCTTTTTTGGTTTTTGGTTCAAAACTTCACAACAAATATAAGAATGGATCCAAAACACATATTATTTGTTTTTTGATATTCATATTAATACTAGTGTGAACCCGGTGCATAATGCACCCGTGCCCCCCCCCCCCCCCCCCCCCCCCCCCCCCCCCCCCCCCCCCCCCCCCCCCCCCCCCCCCCCCC
>Ga0209611_10005382_pt1 | contig 21457 bp, 8 predicted proteins | sample S1TSphgellanicum_3_FD_187693 | JGI IMG/M metagenome (GOLD analysis project Ga0209611, IMG submission 187693) | Host-associated microbial communities from peat moss isolated from Minnesota, USA - S1T2_Fc - Sphagnum magellanicum MG (SPAdes) (version 2) | ecosystem: Host-associated > Plants > Peat...
CGCGGCGACAAGCGGCGGGGGGCTTCTGGTGGTGGTGGTGCTCTGGGAACCCAAATGAACATTTTTGAGCGTGTAGGCAGGATTGTGAGGTCGTATGCAAATGCAGTGCTAAGTGCCGCGGAGGATCCTGAGAAACTGCTGGATCAGACAGTGCTGGAAATGAATGACGACTTGATCAAAATGCGACAAGCTTCTGCTCAGGTACTAGCATCCCAAAAGCAACTGGAGAATAAGGCCAGAGCAGCTGAGCAGACGTCGGAGGATTGGTATAAGAGGGCCAAATTGGCACTTGAGAAGGGAGATGAGACTCTGGCTCGTGAGGCTCTCAAACGTAGAAAAGACTATGGTGAAAGTGCAAAGGCCTTGCGGGCACAGTTGGATCAGCAGAAATCAGTAGTGGAGAAGCTTATCTCTAACACCAGGCTACTAGAGAGCAAGATTCAAGAAGCCAGGTCCAAAAAGGACACTCTGAAGGCACGAGCTCAATCTGCCAAAACCTCACAGAAGGTAAATGAGATGCTCGGCAATCTCAACACAAGCAGTGCTCTGGCTGCATTTGAAAAGATGGAACAAAAAGTCACTGCACTGGAGGCAGAGTCAGAAGCATTGAATGAACTGAGCACTGATGATCTGGCTGGCAAGTTTGCTCTGCTAGAAAGCTCCTCAGTTGATGATGACCTTGCTGACCTCAAACGTGACATGCTTGGTACTTCCAAGAGGACCGGAGAACTCCCTGCAGGTCGCTCAGCAGTGAGCAGCAGCAATGCAGCTTACCCTTTCCGAGACTCTGAGATTGAGAGGGAACTGAATGAGCTGCGCAGAAAGACCACCGATTGAGTGAGTTGATGTTGGTCAAAATTGTTTGTGGGGTGTTCTTTTACAGATGTATATTTCTTTTATTAAAAAGCCTTCTGGGCTCAGATTTTTCCTAACTGATAGCATCGATTTTAATGATAGTAGACTACTGTTTCCCATCTTTTTCCAAAGCCATCAATTGGTACAACGTGTACTGGTTTAATCATGTGTAAGCCATACAATCCTCCTTGTGTTGTTGACATTGAAATTTCATTTATGCATCTTTGGTCTTATAGATGTTTACCATCTTGGGTTTGTTCCACCTTTATTTAATCATCTGGAAATGTCGTCTTCTCTGTGCCACTCATTGTAACAGCAAGGTGAATAGAAGGTGAAGCAACCACTTGCTTTAAGTTCTTTCACTTTGTTCAGGTGTCTTCTGGTTCCCTGAAGGCTGACGCTAGATTGGGTGGATGCAAGTGTCACTATGCTTAGTGGGAGCTTTTAATGTTGCAGCATCCATTTCACTTCACAGGTTAGCACTTGGAACACAGTAAAGAGTGCATGCAGTGTAATGTCTGGTTGCAATCCATAACAAAATTTTAACTTCAGTACTTTGATAACAAGCCTTGGAACTCTGACCTATGTTTTAATTTATGAATATTAGCTTAGAGCTTCAAGACTGTCCTGTTGTACCTGTGCCTTTGGAGCAATGTATAAAGGGTTCATTGTCTTGTGCCTAGTTGACTGCTTGCTCTTCTTGCATCAGTCGTGATGCAATTGCAGTGTTATATGTGTTTTGCCACAGCTAGTGGCAAAATTGTTGATAGTTTGATTCTACTTTCTGTTTCAACATGATTCTGCCTGCATGGGTGCTTGTGCATTTGTTGCAGTTGTCCAGAGGTATCCAAAGGGACCTGGAGGCTTTTGCTGATGGAGGTTTTTTTCTAAGGAAAGAACTTCGTCTTTGATCACAGGTACTTTTGGCTATGATTTTCCTGCTCCTCAGATTTTCTGCATTGCGAGGTCCTTTTGCAAAGGGGTTTTGCATGCTATCAGCTCTTCAGAGTTAGGATCGCAAGATATTCTGCAGCCTACATAAGTCATGAGTCAGTTTTATGTACACAACTGATGTCAATGATGCCAGTCTCCAGTCATAATGCCAGTCTGGTGGAATCTGTAGTTGGACAACAAGATAGCCTCTGAGCTCTGTCATCTGCTGATAATTACCTCTCTTTCTTTCATGTTGATATATGTCTCATGAATGTAAGCTGCCATGATCTACTTTTGACTTCTGCAAGTTTGCAGTAAGAAAAACACCACATCTGATCCTCATGGTAATTAATTATTATTGGAGAGAGTGACACCATCAGAACTCAATATGTATCTAGCATCCCGGTCAGCCATGTTTCAGGTTGAGAGGCTCAAGAAGAATTGTATTCCTCTTGTTGACAAAGAGATGATCTCAAATGCAGTAAGGATGTAAAAGGCGATTCCCCTGGTACACTGGTGAAGACATCTGCAGTTAATGTCTCCTCAGTTTTGGTATTGCTGGTATTACAGCATCATCTAATGAATCTAAATCTGCAATTTGTTCTCCTGCCAACATGAAAGTAGATCAACACACAATTTGATCAATTTTTTGACAAACTGTATTTTCAAATAATCACAGCTCTCGTATCCACATCCTTCAAGAAAGTCTGCATTATTGCTCTTCAGGTACTTTACAAACAGTTTCATAATGGCATGCAGGAAAAGAAACAATACATTTGAAGCTTCTCCCTGCCACCAACCCATCCACTAATTGAGCCATCTAAATCTCCAGCATATGTCTGTTGTCCAGAGTTGCAATATGGGTGAGTGCAATCCTATAAAATCAATAAGGAATCCATTGCAGCAGTGGGGATTCAATCTGAGATTTGTTTCAAAGCTCAGACACATTGAACCCATGCTTGAGTGGAAACTGCCCTGCTCTGCTTGAAGATCCAAGATCAAAGTCAAGCTGGAGAATCAACCACTGGATTAAATTTCAGATCAGAAAGTACCATCCATCGCAGAAGGGGGACGGAAGAGGTTAAAGCTTCATCGCATTTGAGGAGAAACAAGCAACATGTCTCTGAAGAAAGTTGGAATCAGTTTTTGAACACACAATAACTGTATAATATACAAATGCGGAAGCAACAACCTAATTCAAAGCTCAGCATCATCTTGATCAGCAACATTCTATGACTGAAAAGTCTGCAACAGGGGTTGATAGATGAATTTTCCACATTGTCAAAAAAAATTCTGTGAAAAAAAACAATTTTCTCCAGAAATGGCAGTTTTGGCCTCTTTTACTTAAAAAGAAATTTCGAAACACACTACTATTAGATGATTTTGGTGTAATAGTTTCACTATCATAATGCTTAAATAACTAATGTAGTACCTTAATGGATCAGCAATTTTTTTTTAAAAAATTTATTGCAGAATTTTTCTTTGAAAATTTTCTAGTAGTGATATAAAACAGTGCCAAACTCTTAAAAATAGTTTACATTTTCGAAACTACCTTACCATTGTAGGGATGTGTATACTACTTCTTCCTCTAATGCATAAGCTATTGTTCTCTCATACATATCAAACACACAAAAAGCACATGAAATACATCAATTTTGTAAAGGAACAGCAGCTACAACATTGGAATCAAATTAAAGGCAGGACATTTATAGTAAGAACTATTAGCACCATTCACTCTACCTCTCTTAGGAATAGACTTGGACAATTGTCCATTCTCATCTGTTGCAAAAGTGGCTGCAACAGAATAAATGTTCACCATATTCTCTCTATGTGCGATTATCTCCATAACTTGTTTTTGTGCAGCACAATAGGCTTCCAAAGACTTCCCAATCTGAGTGAAATTCCCCTCGTTGTGGTGCTTCTTTAGTATCATCTGAAATCTTTGATGAATCATGAATACAAAGAACAAAATGGCAAGAATGTTAAATCTAATCAAGTTTTTCTCATTATGCAAGAGTTATACACATAGACAAAATCACCATTATTTAATGGTGGGAGCTTAATCTTATTTCCTAATCAACAAATCCCATGTCATGTGAGGATTGGTTAAGAAGATTTTGTCCTATCTAATTACTAAATTAATAAGATGAACATAAGTAGAGTTTCATCCAATTTCAACACGCTTCCTGAAACTCTAATCTTTTAATCATTCTAACCTCATAATTTGAACTGACTTAGATCTTTTAGAATGTCTCACTATCAATTGCTAGCAACAAAGGTTATGGTACAACTCCAAGAATTAGTGGAGACAATGAGCACGGTAATATCTGAGCTTGTACTTTGATTTAAATCTAGAAATGAAATTTGCACTACGTCCTAAATTTTTCTTGACTTGGATTTGATTCAAGTGCACAGGTTGAGATTTTTCTTCCAGTGATGTGGTTGCTAGCAATCATGTTCTAGTGAGCATGTGACTTTGTCTTGGTTCAAACTTTCTTTTGATTGGTTGATGTGTCTCAACGAAGTGATTGTGAGCATACTAGAACTCAAGGACAACAATCTTTCGACTTTGTAGAAAAAGCTAAGTCCAAGATTTTACAACCTAAAGTGAGTACTTTTAACAAGAATTACCCCAAGTCTAGAATATCAACAATAGGAGGATAAAAAACATTCTATGTTGTTTGAGTTGGAAAACAACCATGGATATATATTCGTTGGGCTGACTATCAAACCCAAGTAGATGAGTATGTAGGAGCTATATACAAAAGCCAAACCTACCTTATCAAGAGCCAAACATGCCCCCTTAAACTATTGTTTCATCCAAAACAAATAGTCCCAGCTGACAGGGCACACTATTTGGTCAAGGGCAGGGACTTGTTTTCAAAAATTGTCTTGTCTGCATGTGTGTGCACGTCCATCTTGTTTCATCGTCTTCATCCAGTGTAGGGCCGAGACAAGGAAGGCTTGGGTTCCAAGTTTTGAAAGTTCTCACCTTCTCAAAGAAGTGTGAGAATTTACAACGCATGTAACAAAATTGGAGTTTTTTATCTTGAGGATTTTTTATGTCAACATTTGAGACATGTGAAGCAAAACTTTTTTGGAAGGTTGAAGTTTGAATTAGTTTTAGTAGCTCCCACTTAATTTGTGCATGAAGATCTATGACTAACTAAATGAATTTTGCAAATATTTGCTCAAGTTCAAAATTTTGCGTCTGTAATCATTGTTTGGTTTTTAGGCTTTGGTGTGCTTAGGGTACTCATAACTCATAAGCATGGAGCAATAGAAAATTAAGGAGCAACAAAAAGTTCAAAAAATAGAGAAGGACAACTTGACTTACATTGGGATTACAAATTACAAATTGTAGAGTTTTTTGCATGTGAGAGGCATCTAAATATCCAGGGATTTAATCTGAAGTTAGACCTCAAACCGCATCATGTTACCAAATAAAATATAGAAGAAGTGTTTGGGGTTTGTTATAGTTACAAGACTACAAACCCTGTGCTCCTACCAGAGACCATAAAGGAGCTCTTAACGTTGTACGAAAAGGTTTATGGGTCGTCTCCTATGACCAACAATGAATTTATGAAATGGTTTGTGAAAGGTTTCATTGCAAAAGCCAAGGGGATTCTGATTAACTAGGTAACAACAACAACCACAACAACAAAAGAAAAATTGAGGTGCAAGGAATTGGAAAAGTTCAAGTCCAACATGGGGGATTGTTCAAAGCGGATCAAAGATGCATTTCTACTAGAGGTTGGTGATGTAGTTGATGGGACATGGAAGGTGGAAGGTTGAATGAACACTTCTCGCTGCTCATATGGTGTTCCAACTGTGAAGCTATCAAGAATGCAAGATGTGTATGCTTTTCTTGGCAAGATATTGGTTGAGTCAACAAAGAAAGTTGAATATTTGGAAAGGGAAAAGCTAAAGATTGAAGAAAAAATAACAAGTGTTTCCATATGCATGTTTTGAAATTAGTAGCCCAGGAGGAGTAGAAGGCCCTGGCTACTTTGGAGAGTGATTTGCTTTTGCAAATTTAAACTTGCGATTCTTTGCAAAGTATTGTACAAATATGTGGTATTTTTTCATATCATTTATGGTGTTTGGGACTCATTGCTGAAATTTCCATCATGATCAATTTTAAATTTAGGATTTGAGTTCCAACTTGTTGATGTGTTCAAGTTTTTCAAATTTCAATATTATTCATTCACATTTAGGTTTTTAATGTGAGGTGCTTGAACAAGTACCAAATGAAGGGACAAAGGTGGCACAATCTAAAGGATAAAACCTCATGAATGTTTATGATAGGTTAGATATTCTTAGAAAAGAAATTGAGGCCACTAAAAATAAGTTAAAGATTCGAAGGGCCATTGTTGAAGATAATAGGGCAAGAGCTATGCAAGGAGAAGATTCTTTCTAGGATTCAAAGTTGGAGTTATGGAAGGTTGAATCAAATATTGTTGTAGTCAAGAAATAAATGGGTGAAGTTAAAAATTAAAAAAAAGTTGTCTACATACAAGTTCAAGAAATGGAAAAAGGGGGAGGAGTATCTTTCTAGCATAAACCATTTCTTCACCCAAATGCACGTCGATTATATTTAGAAGTTGATGCAATCATTTTGGTTACTGTTTGTTCATTCTGCAAAAAAGGTTTCAATTTTTTTGACGTTGCAATGGGGTCTTGTAAACGTGTGTATTGTCCATTCTACTTGGTTGAGGTTATAAGAAGGAGCAATAAATGTTGTGTTTGTGCTGAAGTTTTCCACCCATATTAGTGGAATTCTTGGGGATTTCACAATCATGATGTAGATGTCAAGGAATTGGCCACATAACTTAACCTGGAAAATGTGCACAAGGAATTGCAACATGTGATCAAAGACAACCATTTAATGCCCATGATTGCATGTAAGTGCCGACATTCCTTACTTAGATATATGCACCTTAAATGTTGTTCTAAGATACATATTTGTTTAGATCTTATGATTTAAAAGATCTAAAAAGGTTGTTGGTTTGATTTAATTTAGCTTAGGATTAGAATCCTTTCAAATGTTTAGCTAAACATTTCAATGTTTTGTTTAACATTATTTCCATTAGGTAATTACACTAAATCCTTCTAATATACTTTTAGTGATCCACTACTTTGCTTTCGGCACTAGCAATCCTTGTGTAGTGCTTTCAAATCCATCACAATGTTTCTCTATGTTCATTTAGTGTTTTGAAACCATGTCACTATGTACCACTCCTTCCAATAAACCACTTATGGTGTTTTGTAGTCAATTGCTTCTTATTGGTCCTTCCAATAAACATTCATGGTGTTCTACAATGACTTTACTTCTTAGTATTCCTAGGAAGCGCTAATGGTGCTTTGTAGTCACTTTACCTCAGATTAGGTCTTCCAAGAAACATTCACATTGCTTTGCAATCATTTTACTTGTGATTAGGTCTTCCTACAAGCACTCATGGGGTTTTACAATCACTTTACTTGTCATTAGTCCTTCTAGGAAGCACTCATGGTGCTTTGTAATCATGTCATTTCTTTCAGTCCTTCCAATAAACATGTAAGTGCTTTGAAGCCCTACACATTAGGTGTGTCAGTCTTTATGATACACATACATAGTGTTTTGAAGCCTTATCACCCTTTTTTTGCCCTTCTAATCAACATTCATGTTGTTTTGATACCATGAATCGGTTTACTCCTTCCAATAAGCACACATAGTGTTGTGACATTTTGAGCTTTGATTATTGACAACTTACATATTTAAATGTTGGATTGAAATTTGGTTATAACTTATGGATTACATTACATGATGTTATGTTAGATGGGAATTAATTTGAAGAAGGCAATGTATGGTCGATGCAAGCCATACAATATTATCTGGGCTTAAACAAAGTGAGTTGGGATCATTAGCTTCAATATATCCAGCCACTTCACAACGTAACATTATAGGATTGAATAGTCCTTTGGGATTTCTCTCTACAAATGGAATACATGAACCCATGCAAACACCATCAAGGTCGCCAAAATGTAATTTGGAAGAGGTGAATTTTCCAATGAAATTTTAGACCAATTCTCATCAAAAGGATATGATTGATTTGTGGCTTCTCAATTTTGTATGTAATTTGCATTATGAAATTCAAAAAAAATTTGTTGCTGGAAATCTTGAGACAAATGTTGAAAAGTCAATTCCTAGTAAGTTATCATACTTTGATTAAATCTTGCAAAATCTTTTGCATGGACATATTTGTTAGAGCTCTACAGTTTTGGAGCCTTCTAAATTTCTTGTTAATTATTGTGTTTTGCATTGTTTCACTATAAAAGTGTTAATTGGGGTAGTTCTCCAATTGTCTTGAATGAATAGGATTTTAGATTCAAGAAACCATGTTCACATTTTTTTATAGATGTTCAAATTATGTGACATGTGTTTGTGGTAGGAGACAAAGTGGAAGTTAATGCCATAGAACTAAAGTAAAGGTATTTGTTCATGAAGCAAAAATCTCACCCAATTGAAGAAGACTTAAACAATACAAAAAAGACAAACTCCTTGTTTGAATTGACTCATATTGTGCAACATACAAAAGGGGACCAAGCTTGTCAAGCTTCAAGCTTTAGTAATAAAGGCCTTGGTTACTATAGACATGTAGAAAGGAAAAACTACATGGAACTTCTTAAAAAAACAACCTAAAAAAAAGTTGGGTGAATTTTGGGCAAAAAACAATCACAACAAGGGGACAAGCGGCCAATGCGTATATTATACCTTAAATGTTTTGTTTTTTTGAAGCTACGTATTGCCATGAATGCTTGCAAACATCATGACTATATTTTCTTTGAATTATTTTTGAGTGCAAGTACAAAGATAGGAGCCAAAAACCATGTTAGATAGTGGTGAAAACTACGAACTTTTTTACATTTTTTTTTGACATTAAAAAATTATGTTAATCATTCCAAGTTGTGTAACATATATATATGAATATGAAAGTTGAGGAATTCAAATTAAAAATTCATTAAATTAAATTTTGGATTTTGGTTTTTTAAAAAGACGTTTGAACTTGAATATGTGTTGTGACAGATGTGGTTAATTTTACAAAGGATTAGGTAAAGGACTATTGTAATAGAATAATTTTGATAGTAAAAAAAATTACATGATAGCAACCTACTACCCAAGTTCAAAAAACACTCACAATTTTAAAAATATGGAATTTAAATTTTTAAAAAACTCACAGTATTTTTCAAATTTCAAGAATCCTTTACCACATGTAAATGGGTTGTAATGTACATGACATACAAAACAAATTTATATTCTATGATATTAAAAAAATAGCTTTAAATAGTTAGCATATTTTGGTATGATTCAAAATTGTGATAAATTTTCAAGATGAAATACAAAGTCTAGCAAAATTTACACACTTTGAAAAATTCATATTTATTCAACAATGATTAACACAAAACATGTGATCTATTGAAGCAACTATATGTATTTTTAATAACAAGTTGCAAAAGATTTCATTCGAAAATTCTTTCATATGAAAAAATGAGAAAGGACTAAAACATATTCACAATCCTTTTGTAAAGTAGTCATGTTAGCTCCTATCTACGTACTTGCACCCTTTTCCAAAAATGCAACAAAAATACTTGGATACACTTTTAAAAGTATGGTTTTCTACCCCCAATTATTAGTCATATAATTTTGATCTTATTTTTACTCCTAAGTCATGTCATGGATTTAGTTTTACTCCATTTCATAGAATGTTTTACCTTGAATAATTATGCTCAAATTTGAAAAAACAATAGATGTGATTTGGGATATTAGGGGTTGTAGCAATGCTTAATTTTGTGGATTGGCATTTGAGTGCATCACTTGTACACTTTTGGTTCAAAATGCACATTTTGTTAACATTGTCTTATAAATGGAATTTGGTTCTTCTTGATGAACTTGTTGAACTATAAAAATATTATTAGCCCAAGGTTTTTGTTGTGTCTAAAATTTTGACAAACCCATTTTTTTGATGGATTTTTTTACTTACCTAAACTTATGGATGTATATTTATTTGAAGGTACAACTTGGAAGTTGGCAAAATTCTATAGCTATTATGGGTGGCAATCATTCTCCTATGGTCAGTTGGTGAGTAATTCAACACATAACTTATTTGCCTATTTAACTTGCAAGGGCAATTAAAACGTAATTAATGATTAGTGCATGTATGATTGTTCATTGAATCATGGTATTATTAATCATGGATGCATGTAATTAATTGTAATGAGAGTGGTATTCTGGAATTAAGGTTTTGTTTTGCTCTTGGTGCCATTAATTGCTAATGCAAAACATAGTTCACGGTAACTCTAGTTACTTTAATTTTATTTTTGGAGTTATGTAGATTTCTTGTGAGCAACTTCTAATCTTCATTCTTCTCAAAGCAAATTTGTTTTACTTCTATAAGTAGTGATTTATGTAGTTTACATAGAAAGGATCTTTAATTTGTTTTATTAGTTCAATTAGTTTACTTTGCAACCATGGGTAAAAAGAGATAGAATGAAAAGCTCAATTTAGAGTATTTTACTATTGTGGTGGGACTATCACTTGAGGGACTTAATCCTAGGCATATGAATCCAAAGTATGTTAGTTTGGTGGAGTGTGAAAAGTTGTTCTAACAAGCATGGATTTAACTATAAAAAGTCATGCACAAATGAAAATGTGATTGTTATGGTGGAGGAGCTATGGCCCAAAGTGTATCAAAGGTTTGTCATCACCAATGGTGATATTAATTTATCTTTTGCAAAGGGGGTTTTAGCCCAAAAAAAGTAATATCATGTGAACTAGGCAAGTTTTGCAACTCAAGTGCAGTGTCAAGGTGCGAATGCACACAATGTGGGCCAGTCCTCTGGAAGTTTAAAGTAGTCTCTAGTGTTTAGGGGAAGGAGGGAAAAATCCTTGCAAAAATAAGTCCTAATCAAGCATGTTATAAGTAGAAGAAGAGTTGTTGAGACCTCCAATGCTCTTGGGGGCCTAGATTCTAGGAAAAAAAAAGAATTTCTTGAAGATGCAGATCAACTAGAAGACCTAGTTAATGCAATGATGGTGGAGGAAGGTCAAATTAACAGTGATGGTGAAGGTGGTTTTGCAACAATCCAACACACTAGAAGTGATTCCAATGAGACTACACATGAAGGAACCTGTGAAAAGGCAAATGCACACAATCTAAATAATGAAACAAATGAGGTTGACTATGAGGTTCAAGTGAGTCAATTCACAAATGAGCTTCATTCATGTGAGAGTCTTCTACATGTGTCTACAACATAACAACATTATGTACGAATGGATTTCGCAAATCCATTTTCATAAATCCAAGGTTGTTAGCTTGCAAATATAGTTAACATGAAAATGTAATTGTGCTTTCAAGTTTTGAACATGAACATACACGCATGGAGCTTGTTCTAGACTCAGAAGAACATCTACATAGCACACTAAAGCAAAGGCTTAATAAGAGAAAAGTGAAAACAAAGCTCACCTAATCCAAATTGCTAATAACAATCTAAAGGATTATGAAGACTGGCACAAGGAATTGTTGTCAAACAAAGAACTGCTACAAGTTCACGTTAAATCATAGTTGGAGGTTGTTCACATGTAGAGGAATGAGGAGGAAGTAATGAAGTAAGAGAATACGAGGTTGCTAAAAGCACATGACTACAAGATTGAAGGTATAAACAACCTGATTTTGACCAGGTACATAAGTAATTGGGATCAATTTGGGTATTGCTTGAGTAGATCAATACATTATTTCCACACAAATCACAAATGTAGCCTAGGAGAATCTAACATTAACAGGTAGGTTAATGTTTTAGTACAATGTCAGTGTGTAATGTCATTATTTAATATTACACATGTAGATTTTGACATTTTCCAATTTTGATTTTAGGTTTAAGCTTCTTACAACCTTGATGTTTAGTACAATTTTGGTGTTAGTTAGTTTTGACTTCAAGTTCAAAAGTAGGTACATACGTGGTTTGATGAGCCTAGGATGTTTTGAGATATGATGTTCAAGAATCAATGGCATTGCTCCTATCTTCTATAGGGTGGATTAAATTACATTAATTTTGTAGCTCCATTGTAAATAATGTAATTATGAATTTCCAAGGATGTTGTCTAGTTGCTAATGACTACATTTGAAGGATTAATCAATTTTGTTGTACACATGTTTGTTCATTCAACAATCTTGAGAATATTGGTTGTGTGGAGGTAGCCCACTTTTAACTAATGAAACCTACATTTCTTAGTAAAGCAAAGCAAAGTGCAACAAAACAAAACAAAACAAATTATAGCAAAGCACATCAAACCAAAGCATATCATAATGCTTCTTACTTTGGTCGAGTTTCTCCACTTACTTTATTCTTTGGAATTCATCGCCCCATTGGGAAAGGCTTGAAGGAATAGAGGTCAATAAACAAGATTGGAAAGTTCCAATTGTTCTTCAAGTTATATTCAACTGAAAAAACAAGGTTAAAATATGGTCAAAGCAATATTGGTGGCAACTGCTTTGATTTCTATTTTTTATATTTAGCTAGGATATGATTTGATCTTGCATTAGTGTTTGTTAGTGCTTTCATTGGCTAAACTTGTATAATGGTGATTTGTTAGAAGCCATCATTCACTCCATCTTTGTAAGCAGTGTGGAGGTTGTTTGAGAATTCAAGTTGGCTATCCATACATCCAAGATGGCTTGACTTTTGTGTGATTATGTTGTGAAAGGGGATTTAACTTAAAGTTTTTTGTGCAGCTTGTGGCTAGGGATGGGGTTGGTGAGTCCTTTGAGAAAGTAACAAGGTTTGAGGATATAACTTTTCATGAAGAACCATCAACAACACATGTGACACATGTGGAGTGAGAACCAATCATAGTAATGGTCCTCATGAACTGATTACAACACCATTGATGGGATATTGGGGAAAGAAAAATGTTGCACCTCCTTGGCCAAATATTGAAGAGTTGGAAGCTATTGAAGCTATGAAGGGATGTATAGATGATGTCTTGGAGTTTAAAGACTTAAACTTCCCCAATTTTCTAATTGTGTAAAAGCACAAGCTTGAGACCCTTCCACAATTTGCATTACATGTTGATGTTGGTGCAAAAATGGCATATGAAGGAGGAGATGAGGATGAAGATTTAGTAGGTGACAACAACTCTTAGCAGTTGTGTATTTTGCTATGGTGAAGATAATATTTTTGAAATTGTATGTGTTGGGGTTTCTACATGTAGAAATTTTGATGTACTATGCTTGTGCATTATCTAGACAATAACTTAGACATCACAGTTACTATCACCTTGGAAGGGGTTGTGGGTGTAAACTAATTAATTTCATAATATCTAGTTGAATTGTTGTCATCACATAAACATCTCATCCCAATCAATTGGAACATGAGGGTCCAAATCTCAAGGTTCATTAAGAAATTAAAAAACTCCTATAAAGAGACACCATTCCTATGGCTAAAAACAAATTATATTGATTGTAGCCAAAGACTCTTTGTTTTGTTTGTCATTTGGGCTAATGAATTTGTTTGCTAAAAATAGTCTATGCCTTATTAACCTACAAAGTTGCATATGTCAAAGTAATTATTTGGTGTTGTAGGACCATGAAAACTCATGTGTTGAGATGTGCTATCACTAGAAGAAAACTAAAAAAAATAAAACTACCATTTGCAACTATATTTTAGTTGCAAAAGACATTTGCTACTAAAAATTGTTTAATTGCATTAGACGAGTTGTGTAAAACACTAGTTGCAAATGTAGATGAAATCAACCGTTAACAAAATACTTCATCATTCATATATTATTGTATGCCACATGTATATTACCATAAAAATTAACAACTTAAATAATGACATGTGCCAAATGAAAAAGGTTAGAAAAAAAATTGTTATAAAAATAGATGGTGGATCCTCATCGTCTATTCTTAATGGGTTTAGATTGTGACACATGGCATAATACTAATATGCTATGTGGCATTTTTGAATTTTGGTCAAAATAAATTAAATCAATATTTAGTTGGGTGAGTGAAATTAGGTAGGTTGAATTAGGTAGGTAGGTAAGTAGGTAAACATTTTAAATTTCTTTTGGGTTTAACCTTTAGGGTGAACTGCTTAAAAATTCAAGATTTTTTTATTTGTTCATCCAAATTGACATGTGTTTTTTATGTGAAAATTTAGGACAAAGCCTCCTCATTATATAGTTTTCAAAATGGAAGTGGAAGGCAAAACATATGGGATAAAAAATTGAAGTCACAACTTAGTTGCAAACTAAATTACTACTAAAAACTTTATCTCATATCTTGTGTCCTCATTTCTAATTTTGTAAATTATATAATTAAGTATATAAGTAACTAACTTACTACTTAATAAGCTAAATAATTAGTAACTAATACTTATATAATAATCAATTAACTAATTCATTTACTTATAAATGATTAATTCATGAATCATATATACAAAAATAAATGACTGAAACTATAACTAATTAACCAAAAAAAATTATATAATTTTTATTAATATTTTAAAATTTTAAATATTAACCAAATAATAATGATTATATAAATATTAATTTATTAATTTATTAATTAATACATATGTAATAATCAATTAACTAATTCATTTAGTTATAAATCATTGATTCATAATTCATACATACAAAAATAAATGACTGAAATAATAAATAATAAACTAAATTATTAATTTTAATTTTAATTTTTTAATTTAATAATAAAATGTTAACCAATTAATAATTAGTATATAAATATTAAGTAATCAATTAACTAATAATAAGCTAAATAGTTAATAATTAATAATTATCTTATAATAAATAAAATAATTATTAATTATTAATTCATAATTCATACATACAAAAATAAATGACTGACATTATAACTAATTAACCAAATTATTACTTATAAGTTTATGTTGACAACTTTTTAATTTAAAAATGAATAAATAAAATATTATCCAATTAAAAATTAATATCTAAATAATAAGTAACTGACTTATTACTTATAAAAAATATTTAAATAAATATATTAATAAATATTGACTAACCAAAAATAAATAATTACTTTTCAAAAGTTTTGTAATACACCTATGTATACCATTAAGGGTTATCTTAACACCCTAGTAGTGCAACTAAGTTTGGTTCCATTTGCAACTAATGGGACATATGGGTATGATCATGGATGAAACAAATTCTAATGTGTAGGATGAAGAAATCATTAGTTGTAAAGGTACTTGTAGCATAATTGGAAGAATGGTCAAAGGTGGAAAATAGTTACAAAAATAATTAGAGTTAGTTGCACATTAAAATTAATTGCATGTAGTTGTAAATGCATTGGTTGCATTTTGGGGGATTTCTTCTAGTGTATGGTTTTATGTAACAAATGCATTAGAACATAAAAGAATGTGAAAATGAGCTAAGTTTCTTAGAAGGTTCCAATGAAATTGTTACAAAAGATATTGCTCTAGGTCATATTTTCTAGAATTTATATGTTGTTTGTTGCATCACCCTAGATTCCACAAGGTGTTTTCCTTATTTGGAACTATGTTGCATTGATTATTTCCCTACTTTGTAAGCATTAGTTTAGTTATTGATGACCTATACAAATTTGGTTATTGAGTGCCTCAAGTTTGGCATGCTATTTTTCTCTTTGAAAACTATACTTAGCTAGAAACAAGATCAATGAAATTGAAAGGTTACATCGACTTCTAAAGTTGAGTCTACTGGACTTGAACTTCAATAAACTAACCGCAACCAAGGTCATAAACTAGCTAGTTACTAATTACAATTCTCTCCAACTTGTCAATTTACTTAATATTGCGTTGAATAATAATCTTGGTGAGGAACCTTAAATTGAACCAATTTATTATGCATAAAAGTCTTGAATCCCCTCAATGCACTTCCAAAGTTCTTGTTGCCATCAATTCAATAGTTGCATGGCTATGTCAAATGCACCTACAACTACATGTTTTCCATCCAAATGTGAGGTATAGACCTAATTTGAAGGTAAACATGAAAACATTCATGAGTAGTATATTATGATCCATTAGATATGCATATATCCACATTGCTAAACATCAATCTGTGTTATACATTCCAATACTTTTATGTAGACATATGCTACAACAAATTCCATTGCCTTGAAAGAATTATGTTGGATAATAAAAATCATGTTGCATTTGGTATATCAAAAGAATGTCGACATGATTAATTCATTCACTTTCCCATACCATATCGCATTCTTACACTCAAGAATGATAAATTGTTAGTTGATAGAACACATAGGAATCACATCTGATAAAAGGTATATGGAGATTGAAAACATAGTTAACTACCTTTGATGATAGTGTACGTAATCATACATAAACAATTTCCCAATGAATCGTGTTAAAAAATGTAATGATGATGACTCAAAATGCATCATATTGTATTTATAATCCATAAAACCAAATTTGGTCTTGATTTTGGTACAATAGCTCAAAAGCTTGGACAAAAACCAATGCCAAATTTGAATTGCCATTAATTGGCATTCCCAAGCAAACTGATGGAAGACTTTAATCACAACCCCATATTTGAGATCACCTATGGCTATCCAATGAAATCCTACATCATAGATGATGTGTAATTATATGCATGTAGAATGTAATCAAGTGAACCCACAATTGAATTTTAGGTGACTACAAAATTTGATAGATATTAATTACATGCAAAAACATGAAAATAAGTTGGGTGGATGGGGAAGGGGGGGTTGAGCTTTGTCATCATGGCCACCATTACTAGATTTTGGCACAACTTCTTTTGAGGATCCAAAAGACATTATGCACATTTACTCCACAAAGGGCGTATGGTCTAGTCATTTACTACAACTTGCAAGATTTCACATAGAAAACCACAAACACTTAGAAGCAACCACTAAAGTAAAGAAACATATAGAAAGCTTCACTAACCAATGCTTGCTAATACACTTATGAAACATCCTTAAATAAAACCCCATATCTTAGCATAACAAGGTTTGCAATCAACCTTCCAACCTACACCCATGACTACATATCAACCATGGCTTTTTTGTGCTTTTGGAAGCTCAATTTAGTGAAAGCATCCTCAAACCCTAAGATCTTCAAACCCTAATGCCTGATTTGACAGAGCAGATAAGTATGCATAACTACTAACTGCAAAGACATAAAGGAAGCATGTTCCATGAAATCTCTACATGGTTGTAAGCAAACATTCATGAATTACACTATAACACTAAATCAAATCACATCAAATCAAAGCTTTAGATAACCCATAGTCCAAATCACGCCCCCAAACATAGAGAGACTCATGATGGCATCCTAACTACCTCCTTCAACATTTTTTACACCCATACATAGTACCTTCACTTCCTTGGCTTGCTAATGAACCTACTATGCCCCGAAAATGAAGAGGCACTTCTAGTTTTTAGCAAAAGGCATTCGTTGAAACATGATTGATATAGTTCCTTTGTTACCTAAATTTGATAATCACAAATTTTAACAATTGAATTTTTCATTTGGCCCATTGTAAAAAAAAAAAAAAAACAAATATACACCCACACACCCACATTATAAATTATATAAACACAATTGCTATGAGTAATAATCAAGGGTCAATGGCCATTTACTCGAAGATAGTTGGTGATCCACTTAGCCTTGTGAAAAATAACCATAGATGCATTTCTATAATTCCAACTTTATGAATTTTCTATTTATATATTAACATGTTGACAAACCAGTTATGTGAGCAAAACAAAGAAACACATTGACACTACTTGTATAAAAAACATATAAACATAGAAAAACAAAGCAAAACACAACAAAGCAAAGCAAATCACAACAAAATAAAGTAAAATGCAACAAAACAAAGCAAAGCATAACATGACAAAACAAATTTATGCCTTTTGCAATAAGTGGAAACATTACATTTGGGTCTTCAAATTATACCCAATGTTTTGTAAGTGTTGGAAGTCCAACATGAAGGCATGTTGGACAAGTAATGTGTTGTGAGTAGTGTCATCAAAGAGGTAATAATGCACTTCCTTCAAAACTCTGGTTTCTAGAAACAATGGATCACAATTAAAATTCTATTTGTAGGTAATATGGACCAATATGCTAACCTATGTGTTGTGTTAATGCATGGATTGGATCTCATCTTGCACTTTCATGGTGTAGTTATTTGAAAAATCCACACATGATATTATTGTTCTTAATGGAATGTCAAAAAGGTAAGCCTTAAATTGAAATTGTTGCAAACTAACAATGTAGTTGTGAACTATAAAGAATTGGAGTTTAGGCTTCAAGTACTCTATTAGGTCAATTGGTATAGTTTTTTTCCAATCTACCTTGGGGATTTTCTTTTCCTTGCCTTCATTTGTCCTCCCCACCACCTCATAACCTATGCATTTATAGGAAATGGTCATAGTGGGCTCATACTTTTCTAGACAAAGTGGCAAAATCCCCACACCACATTCATCACACTCCCCCATTAAACACTTCCTCAAATGCTACTTAAATAGAGGTTCCTTTGGAAAGATTATGGATGTCCACATCTAGGTCAAACCTTTAAAACATTAGAAGCTACACCACATGAAATGATTGTACCTTTTGACCCTTGTTGTACTTGACATACCTCTACACACAAACAACTACAATTGTCGTGGATGCTAGTTCCACATTCTCTCATGTTGTTAAGTCCTTGAAGTAGGTGTCATAGTTCTTCATGGTATCAACAACAACAATTGTTCCGTTAAATAAGCCTTCATACAAAGCAAGGCTTCAATGCTTGGAAGGATGACTGACTAATGGGCATTTCATGGTGTTGCAATTTAAATGCAATGTAGAATTCTAACTATAACACACATAAAAATATTTGACATTAGATATCACATGTAAAAATAACACATTAGACATCAAATAACACATGTAAAAATAACTTGTGAGCTGGCCTTTTATGAAAAAGTTTGAAATGGTGCAATTGAGTTAAAAATATGACCATTGGCACTCAAAGAAAATGCAAACAAAAGCATAAATATTACAAATGGTAGTAGTAATTTGACACCGGTCGTCCCCACTTGATGTTTCATAGTTTTCCTTTTAGGACATTGGATAATACCTTCAACATCGCATGTGTTGAATCATGAATCTAGCAATCATTTCCCATAAATCAAATACATAACAACTATCATTTCGAGAATGAAATATAGGTTCATTAGACCATGCCCTAATTCTCACCACATGAATAGTTGCCATATTCACCCAAAATTCATCAACTCCTTTTGAGGTGTCCAACAAGTACACAACCACAATTCAAGCATAAAGATGGCCATGAACAACAAAACAACGACATGCATTTGTGTAGTTATAATACAAGTTGAAAGTTCTTGTGCTATGAGATCTCAATAACACTAAAACCTGTAAACAACCATGTATATAATTCACATAACCTTCCATGAATATCCCACAAATGTGCAAGACCATCATGTTAACCAAAAATAACTATTAGATAGCTTCCCCCATGGATTTACATTAACTTTCATTGATATGTAGTAGACAAATCAACAATGAGTACTTATTCAATCAACAAGCAAACTACTTCATTGCTTACTCTCTCACATTGCAAAGAAGCCCAAAGCAATTGACCAAACTATAAAAGCAAATAAGGAGCCACATCACAAAACTTAAGCACTTAACCAAACCTTAATTAGTTCATTATTTACTACATCACATTCCAAAGGAGTCTTGATCAATTGACCAAGTTGTAAAAGTAAATAAGTAGCCACATCATAAACTTTAAACATTTAACCAAGCCCCCAATCAATTCACTACTTATTCCTACACACTCTAAAGGAATCTTAATCAACTGAAAAAAGTTACAAAAGGAAATAAACAACCACATCACAAATAGTAAGCACTTAACCAAGCCCTTAGATTAGTTCATTGCTTAGTCTAACATGTTTTCAAATAAATTTTAAGCATCTGATTAAACTGGCAAACCATAAAAAAAATCATATGACAAACCTTAACCAAATAATTAAGCCCTAATCACTTATTTGCTTACTCCCCCACTATGCAAAACACTATAACCAAGTTGACCAAGTCTTAATTAATTGACCAAGCTACAAAGACACAAAAACAAACACAATATCGAACTTTAAAGTAAATTTTCTGCCTTGATCAAATTAATTTCTTCAATCACAAATCTAAAATTGTTCACATTTCAAAGCAATCACAAATTTGAAATTGTTCACATCTCAAGGCAATCACAAGCAACTAACAAAACTATAGAATTAGAAAACCAATCATCTTAAAAACCTAAAACAATTGCAAATAAATATAACTCAAGTGAGTATTGCAAAATTGCACAACTTCCATACCCAAGCAATGATCATGTGCCCAATTTTACTTCCACACAAATGTTGAAAAACAAATAGCCAACATTAGGAAAAGAAAAACAAGTGCATCAAACTTTATTTATTTAACAACTTGAATCTATTAGCAAAGATATTGGTATAGATGTTGATGGCAAAATCAGTTTCAATTCATGTGGCAATGGGCCAAGGGAGTAACCTATGACACTTGTAAGAAATGTTTTGCATGTTCTTCATACACTTTGACTCTTGTTCATCTTCTCACAATGTCCTTGGAGTTCAAGGAGATTGTTGTCTCCAATGTCCACTAATCCACAACCATATTTCGAATGCATTGATGTAATGCATCATAGCATTGGGCTCGCTAATGGTTGATCTAGAATGTTTCATTCATAGTGTCTAGTAGCACACGTTTCTCCCACCCCATTTTAATATTTCGTCTATCGACCCCTAACTCTCTAGCTATGGCCTTGCTAATATGCAAATTATTAGAGGAAGTGAGGGTGCATACAATGTCTTTTGCCACCACTATTTTTGTTAGGCATGAACTTGTTAGATGCATGACTAGGCATGTTTGCACATTTGTTAGAATTTTAGGTCTTTGTTGTACATTACTTAGGTCAAATAAATATTTGAGAACCATTCCCTTAACTAATGGATGAGCAAGGTACTTTTGAATAACATCAACTTTTGCAGTGGAATCTAGTCCAACAACTTATCTACAATGACCATGGCAAGTTTTTGTGTGATTTTAGCACTAGTCTTTTGTGACTGCCTATAATAGTTATCAAAGGTTTTGTTGTTCGAACATTCCCTTGAATGCTCAAACAAAATTTGGTCTTCAATTGCTTGTGCTATAACAATCGAAGCTAACATCATTGATTATTATTGTCGAAACTACATGACCTTTTCGCTTGTGTCTTTTCTCCTATTTTCTTTATACCACTTTTGGTGCTTTTCATCGTCATGGTGTTGTGGGCTTTCTTGAGCAACTTCAAGCCATGTTATGCACTTTTTCATTTGTGTACCCATGCCCAACCTATAAAAATGAAACCCAACCACATTAAACGTTATATAAAGTTGCATAAGCCTTGTAAACACTTGCACGAGTCTATGATGGCTTGGATCAGCCTTTGTCAAACTTGTGTTTGCCTTTGATGAAACATATGTAAACTTCAATAGTGCAATTGCCTTTTCGATTGAATAGAGGAAGACCTTGACTTTGGTTTAGAAGGTGAAAAAGCAAACACAAGTTTTTT
>Ga0209611_10005383_pt1 | contig 21457 bp, 20 predicted proteins | sample S1TSphgellanicum_3_FD_187693 | JGI IMG/M metagenome (GOLD analysis project Ga0209611, IMG submission 187693) | Host-associated microbial communities from peat moss isolated from Minnesota, USA - S1T2_Fc - Sphagnum magellanicum MG (SPAdes) (version 2) | ecosystem: Host-associated > Plants > Peat...
GTTTTAGAAACTTGTCAACCTACTCTGCAAATATGACTCCTTGCAGAATAATATGGATACCCAGTTCATGATTAGTTCAAGCTTTTAGGTTCTGTTTTAGAGGGGCAAGCAGCTGTCTGTGATTTTTCCCATTTGTTACATCAGCTTTCAACAACTGCCAGAGAGAACTTCTCTTGTGACAAATGTGGTTTCCCCATTCTGCCATGTTTTCTCAAGGAGGGTAGACAGATTTACTTCAGGGGATGCAAATGTAGGCCTGTAGATTGTTTGTCAGCCAATATTGTTTACACCAGACCTTATTCAGGCAACAATATTCTCCTTAAATGTAAATAGGAGAGTATATTTTTTTTGGGTGCGCATTTTGTGTGAAATTTCTCTGAAATGCAAAAAACAAAAACAAAAATGAAAATGAAAATTCTGTTAAAATATTCCTTTTTCTGAAAAAATAAGCAAATTTCAAGAACAAAAATTCACCACATTTGGATTCTGAGTTTAGTTTGGTAGCATTCTAAAAAGCAGTTTCCTAAATATTTAGACAGCTTCTAAAAACCTGTTGCCATTTAATGTTAAAGCCCTATTGGGATGCTAGCCATTACGCAGCATCAGAATAATTGAGAAAAAAATCTCTGAAATAGGATGCTTAGAATTGATTGTGAGAATATATCATATATAATAATAATAATAATAATAATCTTTATTTTAATAAAATATTTTTATTATTTTATAGTATACCAAAAAATACCCTTTTATCTCATGTCTTCCATAAAATATACAGCTCTGATGATGGCAGATACAAATGCTATTAAACTCAGAGCTGAGGAAAACTTACCTCCCCCAAACCAAGCTCAAGAGATTGCATCTCCTCTGATCCAGTCCCCAGATCAGGAACCCTCCTGGGCAAACCTTCATGAGTCACTAAATTACTGAATTAGTGATAGAGAATCGGTTTCCTCATAAAAAGAAATACAAATGTCTGACATCAGGAGCAGGATACAAATCTCAACCATCATCACCACATGAGCCTTCACTGAGAAACAAGCCATGAACTCACAAGTGGGAGCTAAATTCACCAATTTGCAAAGGATGAGGATGCAGCAAGAACCAGAGTTGCATATGCTGCAGTTGGCACTCAAGACCACTACTGACAAGGCCTCAGAAGAGACTAAACACTTCTAATCCTGCATCTCCCAATACAGAGAGGAGAAAAGCTCTCCTAGAGTTCAATCTCAGATTAATCAAACATTGCACATGTGCTGATCTTGCAAGTAGGCGTTTCCTCCCCTCCCGTGGTTTACTTGAAACATAAATATCTGCAGGAACTCACGGAATTGTTCCATCTTGTATATCTCTCCTTCAGAAGCCTTTAACAAGATTTGGCGTGTTTTCCTATTATGATTCTGTGATTCTTATAGATCTAGAATGTAGGATTAGAGCAAGAGTATCATAAGAGTGCATTTCATGTACTTTGAAGCTGATTTTGTCAGAGAAAAATTGACCAGTATAGGAGACATAAGCAATCATGTTGACCTCGTTAATGCTCATGCTGGCACTCCACCCTCACATACACGAGCATCTAAACAGTTCTAGACTTGACTGAGGACGACAGTTTGCAAAACTAATGTTGACAAATTTGATGTTGAAGAGTCTCTTCTCAGTGAATTTGGGCCTTGATCCAGCATATAGGACTCTGAACTTTCCTGAATGTCCTGTAAAATCTGGAGCACATATTGTGAGATCTTTTTGAGTGTCTTACAACTTGTGGGTCACATTTGTCATGAGTCTAGAGCAGTTATATGGAAGTTCATGTGGGAAACACTTGCATAGTACACTGTTGACCACTGTTTATGATGTTCAATTCAAACTAGGAAAATGGCATCTCCCAGTGGGGACCACTACCTTGGTGAGCCCATATCTTCTTCTCAGGGTCTTACATGCTGGCTTCTGTGAGTCATCCTGTTCCACAAAAATAAAGCAGAAAACACAGAGTGCTGTGTGTTGCAGTCTAGGTGTGGTTGAAAACAAGCATTGGTTTGTGATGGGTCATTCCAATATCAATGCAATCTACAGTAAACCCCCTTTATAATCATGCCCATTTTAGTCACATTCTTGTTTGTGTCACACAATTATTTTGGTAACAATCTGTTTTAGTAAGAAACACCATTCTTTAAAGTCACTATCACACTCATTAATAGCACAAAATATTTGCAAAGCTTTTTATAAATGTGATTATAGTGCGGGAAATTTAAGACAAATATTAGGGTTTTGTAAATTGTAGTTCCCTTTGGCAATGTTAGTGTTGCTTTGTGTTCAAGTTGTGCAAACTAACAACAATGAATCTAGTTGAGGAGGAAAAAAAAACAATTGTCTAGTGTAGACAAGCAAAAAATATGTGAACTTGCTAAGAAAGCAGAAAATTTTAATTAAAAAAATTTAATTGACAAGTGATACAAACTAATAGTTAAGGAGCTTGAACTCAATATAAATGGTCACATTAAAACATGCAGAAATCACCTCCTTCAAGTCTTATAATGCATAGTAGAGCTTAGAATAACCCATGTAGGAAATTTAAACTATTGGCATCCATATTCTAATATAAAAAGGTTGTTTTGTAAGGTTTTTCTTTTGCCTATAGTCACAATCTTGTAAGGATTTATATGGAATGTGACTATACATGTTTAAATCACAATTTGTTAGTGTCACAAAAAAAAAGTGGTGGCCAAAGGCGTGATTATAAAAAGGGTTTATTGTAATTTCCTTCTGACTGATCTCTCTATTTGTTTGGGAAATTGCATTGTAGTTTGAACTATCAAATGACTACCTAGTGGTGATGTCAAGGAGCACATGTTGAGAGCTAGTCCAAAGGAAGTTAGTTCCATTCTTTTTACCAAGTGGCATGTAAAAAAAAGGAGGGGTGCAACCTCATTGGAAAAAATATAATTTATAATATTGTTTATAATTGGATTATGAAAATAAATTTAAATATAAATTTAATACATTTTCATTTTTAATTTTAAAAAATTTAACATTCTATAATGTGATAAAATACCAAAAAAACCCCATGTGTTCCATAAAATATACAAAGAATAAGTTTTGCTAATGTAGTTCTAACCATTTAGTGGCCTGCTGTAATTGCATAGGCATGGGTTTTGTGATGTTTCAGGTCTCATTGGTATAATTATCTCTATTTTCAGCTATTTTTTATTGCATATTTCATAAAAAATGTGGTGAAAACAAGATTAGATGTTCAAAGCTACAAAGTCTATTGAAATTGAAAGTGATAACATCTTGCTCTTGAATGACTATAGGTCCTAATCACAATAGTCCTTTTTTCATTTTAACAAACCACACACCACCCACCAGTTCCCTTACTAGCCCCCAATCCTTCATGTGAATGTGAGGCCCCAACCTTACACTTTCCCAATCCCCTTAATCATGCACATGTAAGACCTTTTCCCTTTCCACTTTACTAGCCCTTATAATTGCACATGATCAAGCTTCTCGACTTATCTTCATTTCTTCAACATGTTTGCAACTTTCACCTAAAGTCTTTTGCCTCACTTGTTGACATCAATTTATCAATCGAAGGTTAGTTCATCATCAGCATTCTTGTCAAGCACCCAATTCATCTAATTCCCTTGTTTTCACCTTGCCTGCATTAGCATAAACTTGGATTTCATTTTTTCATGTCCTTGGGTCCTTTCATTTAGGCTTTTATCGTTCTCAATTGTATAACCACATCCTTGCCACTTTACAACATGATATACAAATTATGTTTTTTTTCATTGGATAAGTTAACACAAAAGGTCTATCAATAAAGTTTTGTAAGGTTACATCATCATCATTTCAGGGTCTCCATACCAAAAGAAACATCAACACTTATCCCAAGATCAAGGATTACTTTTGCCACCAAAGAGCCCGGGTGAACTTGGAATTGCCTCCAAGCCAACACCCAAAAGGTCAGCTATCAGGAAAAGGAAGTTACAAGGGATCGGTTGCGCTTGAAGGCATGGCTTTAACTCTTGATGCAGATTTAGGGTTTAGAGTCCACAACTTTTGAGGTTATGCTTATGTTCTTAATGACCTGTAGGGAATTTATTGTTTCCCATGAGCAAAACCAGTTTTATTTTCTCCTTTTCCCTTACTTTGTTGGGCCCTGCCCCCACAGGGACAGGGAATATCACATTGGATCCAACTTTTGGAAGTTTTAACTTGTTAGAACCAGTTTCACATTAGATGAACCAGTTTCTTTGGTGAAAGTGTTTAGAGTGTTTAGATTGGAATGGATTATTTTGGTGTTCAGAATGTGGATACAGTAGGTAGATGTACAACATCATATCTATTGGTAGGGCCAACGCATTTGTGATGCCTTGTTCTGATACTTGGCTTAGAATGTAGCTTGCCTCAAAGCTTATTTGTACAGAGGGTACCCAATGACCTCAAAGGGGGCTGTTCTAGAAATGCGGGCGCCATGTGACTGGCCAAAATGAGGTACTTGGGCAATGTTGCAGTCACATGAGGCCCTCATTCCCAAAACAGTTCTGTTGAAGGTCCTTACAACTCAAAGAATTAGTAGAATTTTGCTTGTATAAGAACAATGAAATTCTGCCAATCATAAATAAACCAAAGCACCCAAAAAAGGGGGAATACAAGGGACAAAAATGGAAGGACCTGTCCAAGAAGACAAAAGAACCTCCTAAGAGGGCTAACCACAAATCACAAGGGGAACATCAAGTTCCTGAACTCCCCTCTTGTCACGAAAAGCACATCAAATAAAGAAAGAGGAGGACCTTCTCAAAAGATGACTAGCCTAGAAAAATCTTCACTTATTGCAAGAGCACATCTCAAAATAGAGATCGCCTACACACACGTTATAATGTCACTAACACCCTTCTCTTGTAAAATGTGCATATAATAGAGAGAGGAGGGCCTCCTAAGCAGGTAGGCACTGGGCAGATTCATTTATAAGTAGATAGGTATGATTCATTTGACTTGAGAGGAGAGGGAGAGGGAGCACCTTTCGTGTAATGTGCCATCCGCTACTGAGACATAAATTTTATGGGAGGCATAAAACACCCTCCACATACATAAGAAATTGTTTTGCTAGTATTTTATGTGTTGGGTAAAGCCTGAGGCTATGGGCTTTACAAAAATCTTTACTAGAATAAGGGCCTGCATGAAGTGGAGCCAAGGTACTTGGAAGAGAACCAAGTGCGGGCCAGATTTTTAATAAAGCTTGCAATTTGAGGCCTTTCCTGAGTGTGAAGACTTACACCAATTTTTTTGAAAATTTCCCATGATACCCAGAAGATACCCACTGGGTATCATGACGAAAAAAAATGAAAATGGGTATCTGAAAAATGAAATGCCATAAGTAGGCATTACATTCAAAATGTTTATGGCATTTCATTTTTCAAAACACCCATCCCTCACAGAGGAAAATTTTGAGCTTGTAATATGCTCTCCCACTACACTATCAAAATAGATGTAAGTCTTTATGGCTTCCCAAGTCCCACATGCAAGTTAAAGCTGAAAATGTTAAATTGGCCAAAGGTCTTAAATGTAGCCAGTACCAAAATTATTACTTCGATTTTTTTCCCCAGTCTGTTCTTTGCCCCTAAATTTTTCATCTTGTGATGCCTAGAAATGTTTCTCAATACTCAAGCACATGTTTTTCTTGTAACCTACCATAACCTCACATAACATGTCAAGTAACATGTTTTGTACCCCTCAAGCCTGTAACAGGTACAAAATGAGCGTAACATGAACCAAAAACATGTCTAGCATGACAAAGTGAAAAAATCATGAGGCAAAGGGAAAATGAGGTGAAAATTTTGCAGCAATACTTTTGGTACTGGCTACATTTAAAGACCCTTGGCCAATTTAACATTTTTCGGTTTTCACAAGGAGTCTTATCCTTCAAGCTCATGGCAATAAAATGTTTATCCTTTAAACGCAAAGGCCAACAATCCAATAAATCCCTCAATCTTAAATATGGTTTTTAAAATGGTTCTTTCAATATTTAATTAATTATTGAATCACATTTATATTTAACATTCTTTTTCGCCTTTGGAAAACTCAGCATGTAAATGTCAAAAGTGCATTCTAGTGTTGGGTGGTTCTTTGTTTTTTCAAAGAATTGTCAGTTCAGGGTAGTTGACTTTTGAGAATTTACATAATCAGTTAGTTTTGGTTCTTAGCAAAAAAAGATTTTATAAAATCAATCGATTCTAGTTCCTTAAAAATTAAAGATTTGTAAGAATTGGCCAATTCCAACGGTTTAGAAGATTGGAAGAGTGGTTTTCTTGACTGGTTTTTGGAGATCAAACTTGCTGTTAGAAGAAATGGTTCTCAAGCAAAGCCCTTGACCTAGCTACATCTATTTGGTTTTTAGATCGATAGGGCAATTTTTTATTCCGATTTTTTGAAGAAACCTAGCCGATTATAGTCTCGGATCTTAGACAAAGCACCTAATTGGTTGCATTATTCCAATCATTATATAGGCCAAATCTAGTTATTTCAATTGTGAGTCTTTGGTTGTAATATGATTTTTTTTTAATGTGCGCTTATGCTATAAAAACTTATGAAATGAGCCAAGTTTTTTTTTTTTTTTAATTTAATTAAAAGGAAAAATGTAACATTCTCAATTTTCAAGTCTTTCAACAAAACATTGAAACCTACATATTTCTTTGAAATCAACCATGGACAACAAATAACAAGAATATCTCAAATGCATTTTCATTCAACCAAGGCATTACAAAGGCTTCTGAAATCAACTTTAAAAGTAAAAAGAACAACACAATCTTCTCAATTCTCACTTTTAACAAGGCACTAAAACTATATATTCCTTTGAAATTAACGATGGACAATAAATAATAAGAATACCTCAAATACATTTTCATTCAACCAAAACACTACAAAGGCCTCTAAAATCAACCAGGTTTTTAGTTTTTGTGAAGGTAAAAAGAACATTTTTTTTTTTTCAATTCTCACTCTCAATAAGGCACTAAAATTATATATTCCTATGAAATTAGCCATGAAAAATAAAAATAAATAGCTCAAATGTATTTTCATTCAACCAAGCCACTTACACTAGGAATCCAAAATACAAAGTAACCAGAAAAAAAAAACCTCCATGATTCACATCAAAATTAAGATATAAGCAAGGTTTAAAAAATTCAGATCTATGCCCATATTGGTGGAATGAGTGACAAGGAACATCAAAATTCAACCAAAGGAAGATTAAAAAATTAAAAACTAAGATCCAAGAATTTTTCATGTTCAACCTCACCCTCGAATTTTACATTAATTTTTTTTGTCAACATTGATTTTGCCTCATATGCAATTGCAAAGTCAAAAGGCTCAAAATACCCAACCCTTAGACAAAAAGGCCAATCTTTTTATTAATAGAAATCATCTAATCAAGGTGGTTAGTTTGTAATCAACACCTATGGAATGTAGTGAAGACTCCAACAATTGAGAAAATCCTCTTTGTCTTTATTTGGCATGTTTAAATCCCGAGAATATGCTAAACCAATGAAACTACAATAAAAAAAACTTATCTACATGTCACTAAGATAATGCACACTTGCAACTATCCACATCGACATGGTAAACAACAAAAGGAATCAAGTTTTGTGCCCTAAATTGGTTCAAAGATTTTGCACTAGTTTCCATGGTTTGAAACAAATCTTCACATTCAATGTTAGAGCTCTGCATCTAAATCTCCTCACTCACACAATGGGCATCAAAACCTTGTAACATCAATCAACAAAAGTAGGAACAATTGTTCATCATATTGAACAACCAATGTGAAAGCACTTTCACGACCTAAATAATTAATCACCAATCACATGTGTTTGAATTTTGGATACATTTACAATATGTTAGCTTCTAGCATCAAAGCTAGCATATTGTGACATTTTTTCCTATCAAACCCATGCAAAAATGAGAAGAAAGTTGAAGAATATCTAGTAGTTGGTGTTTCATGTGGATTGTGAATTCTTTTAGCCTTGTATAAAAAAATATTTTCCTTTGGATCAGCCATGTCATTAAGGACAACCACATTAGCAAGCTCATCTCAAATCTTGTGTATTTTGGTGATGACAAATACTAATGTGTCCTTGAGTAGGCAATGTCTATGACTTTGATTCAAGACATAACTAGTCACAATTAGTGACAAAATTTTCACCACATCTTCACAAATAGCCTAGGTTCTTGGATATCAAACACAACTTTGTAACGCCATTGATTGTCAATTATCACACATTGCAAATGACAATTTAGTTAATCAATGTGTGTTGGAACAACAAAACATGACTTGTGAACTTGCAATCAATTGAAAATAAACAAATAACAAGTTAGATTCAAAAGGAACCAAACATGTAGGGCAGATTTGGAATTGAAAATGGCCATCAAAATTCAGCCATGGCTGAAAATTACCCATGCAAAAAAAAATTCTTCCATGCAACAAATAAAACAACCATGGGAAAAACTAGAGAAATCAACCATGATGGAGAACATAGCAATGAGAGAAACCATGAAATCAACCCTGAAAAAAAATCAGCCATAAAAAAACATTAGCTATGGACAATGCAATAAAGGAAAAAATTGGAATTGGAAAAGAAATTGACCATGGGCAAAAAGAATTCAAAAAAAATTTGCAAAGTTCCATTAAATATTACAATGTGAAAAGATAGAAAACATTCAAAAGGAATGTATTAATATGCCAAACACCAAACCAAAAAATTAGAAAACCTTCCACATCAAAAAACTAACTCATTCACATGTGCACAAACAACTTGATTTCATTAATTACAAGATCTAAAAGATAAAAGAGCCAAAAATAGGGCCAAGATGACCCACTACCAGGTTGGGGTTGGTAGTTGGAACTTGGAACAAAGAACATAACTTGCTTATTGAACAATAGTTTAAACAAGCTATATAAGATATCACAAAGTATAAAAAGTCACAAAGAAATAAAGAGAGCATAGAATGAGGGACGTAAAGACCTTGCAATATATAAATGGGCAATATATAATACATAGCTAATGGAAGTCCAATGGAGAACCCTCTTTAGCCAATTGTGTCCATCTTCCTTCTCACTTCATTCTAAACACTTGCTCAAGCTCCTTTTTCCAAAGCCTTTGATGCTTGTTGGAACTCAACCTAGGGCTTGGTAACAATTGTTGTGTATCATCAATAAGACAATGAAACAATTTTTTAAAAACACAACATATTGGAAGGTTTTTTGTTTTCTCACCTTCATCTAATGCCTCTAATATACCCACCATCACCATACTTGAATGAAACTTGAATAATTTTTTTAATCCATAGGGGAAAATAATGACTCTTGCCATTCCAAGGTCACATTCAAAGAACTAGAGGAAACTTGCGATGTTGAGCATTGAATGTTCAATGATCTTGCCTTTTCCATTGTAGGAAACAAGAAACCTAAAACCAAAAACTCAAAAACTTCAAATGAAAACACAAAATTGGATTGGGTTCCTTGGAAAGAAACTTTTGAAAAAACTAAGCAATTTCATGTTTTGCAAAGGTTGGGTTTCTTTGAAAGAACCTTGAAAAAATGTAGGTGGATATTTTACAAAGTCAAGTTGCTTTGAAAGAACCTCCAAAAAAAATGCAAACGATTTTCATATTTTGCAAAGTTGAGTTTCTTTGAAAGAACCTCGAAAAAACTCATGACAATTTTCAAACTTGTTACATTTCAAGTTTTTCATAAAGAACCTTAAGCATTTTTGGGTGTTAAAGCAAAGTTTAGGTTGATTTTTAAAAAGTGAGGTTGCTAGTTCAAAACAAGGGAGTTTCTAGAAAATGTTAAGTAAAGGTTGGGGTGAGGGTTTAACAAAATGAGAACATCTTCCCCCTCTTTAGGTTCTTTCGTTCCCACTATAAACTAAATGGGACCAATCTCTATAGGTGACTTTAGATGTTCAATAAATATGTGTAAAAGTCATTTCCTTTTCCATTTTATCCTCCGATGGTGAGGAAAAATGGAACATATTAGATTCATTCTTATTTTCTCCCTAATTTTATATTCATATTATTGTTGTAACTAGTAAAATTGACTCATTCTAATGTTTCTTTGGGTGAAAAAACACAAATGGTTATGTCAGGTGATAATATTAAAATGGAGGTAAAATTGGTTCAACTTATAATTATTGAAAAGAAAATGAGTTTTATAATTCATGAAGGGAGCCATTGTAAAGATTTTTTAATTCTAAGGTGATGTAAATATGGTCTAAAAACTTGCAAGTAGTTGGTGCTAAATTAAACAACTGCCCAACATTAGTGCATTTAGTTGTGGGGGTCTTCAAAGGCTTAGAAAGAAGAAGTTTTAGTCATGTTTGGACTTGGCAAGATGGTTAGGTGCTTCCTTTTCAAAATTTGTGGTAATGGGAATGTTTGATTCTAACCAATGGTCAATCCTAAAGTCACCAAAGTTTAATTTGTTAAGGATGTGATCAACCTTAATTCTTGTTGAAACTTGCAAAGCCCAAATGTTGGAAGAAAAAAGGAATGAAATACTTGAAAAAATTCCATCATATTTTATAAGTCAAGTCTAGCATGTATGTGAAACTCCAATCTATGCATATTTTTGGTCCAAACATTCAAACCAATGTTGAGTAGTTATAGGAATAGGAACAAAACCATAGTACTTTGTAGGGTTCATAACCTTGGTTCTCATTATTTTAAAAAAATTGTCAATTTTGGTATGTAATCATGGTTATCAAATAATTGAAAAAATGAAATAATCACCATTATAACCATTGCTTCTTTAATGTTTTTCACATAATCAAAATCAAAAGCACTTTGATTTTTACTTTTAAAACTATAACTAATGGTTCTTTGATTTTGAAATTAAAAAAAACCAAAAACAATGATTGTTATCAAAATCAAATACCCACCCAATAGTAGTCCAAATTGTGTAATATTGTAAAACTTGTTCATAGTCTTAGCCATCAAAAGTCAAGTTAGGGTTTTTTTACCTTGCAAAACTTTATTTATAAATACACCACATATTTGAAAAATGTACAAAGGAATAAGAAAAAAAGGAAAGGGAAAAATATAAGATGTTAAGTTATTTCAAACTAGATGTCAAAAAAATTCCATGTTAATAACCAACCACCTATAGTAGATCTATTGTGGTGATGGGCGGTGTGTCTTAAAGGGGTGGAAGTCAAGAAATAACTAGGCCTACCACTACCACTTGATTTAAGATGGAAGATGTTTGCATTCCTTGCAATGTAATTGAAATTTTTTGAGAAAGAAAAATAACCAAAACAAAAAAAGGAGGGCTTTAAAACCCTTTCAAGCTCCAAATGACATTGGCATAATTGTGTAAAAACACATCAACTTGTTTGTGTAAACATTCAAAGATTTCAATTGTTAAAAGGAAAAATTGATCATTGGGGTGTTAGTCATGATAGTTCTTTTCTTTGGTTTGAGTCACATTGGAGGCAACAATCTTTGAATTGCGTAAGATTGGGGAAGTAAATTTGCTCATGTTGGGTCAGCAATGACAACATTAGCTAAAGTGCAAATTCCATTTTTAATGAATATAATGTTGACTTGTTGATGAGAGGAGTTGAACGCGATTGAAAAACGCATGTAATTGTTCTCATTCCATGTGGAAGCCAACAAAAGTGTTATAAACTACATCATGGGTTCTAGTGCATTCATTACCATAAGCACAACCTAAAAAGGTGGATATCCACAGGGTCAATGGGATGTGTGCACATGCATCAAAGGATACTTGTAATTGAGGGATGTGGTAGTCCAAACTATGTTTAAAACATTATGGAAAAAACCATGGAAAATAATTGAAAGGTTAAGAAGACTGGTTGAGTTATAAGCCAAGTGCTCGCCCTAGGGCAAAAACATGATAAAATTTCGAACATGATGAATTTTAAATATCTTGTCAAATAAATGTTGTTAAAAAAGCAAGGTGTTGTTGTCAATTTTTGCTAAGGTTTCAAGAAGGAAGGGACATTGATTGACCATAAACCTAGTAGCTATAATTGGAATTACAAAGGCCCAACTCCCTAAATAAGTTGTTGGGGTGATGGTGGCTAATGATATGAGGTCAATGTCGCTGAAAGCTATTGGGAGAGATGTTTGTTTACATGCTAAAGGTCCTTTTGGGCTATGACAAGATTCTAGACCCGAAAGGCATTCAAACACTTGAAAAATGGAGGATTCAAATGAAATAAAGGATTTTATGAAAATGGAAGAAGGTGTGCATCATAAGAAATATAATGGCTATTGCACTAAATAATGAGTTAAAAGTTTGATGACTACCTAAACATCACCCATTTTAAGGAAAAGTTCCACATGGAGAACATCCTTTAAGAAGGCACTTTTTATGGAGGATGATGTGAATGATGAGGTGCCCAATGGAATCTTTAAAAATTTAATTCCTTCTGATGGGGTGCTAAATTAGGATGGAGTGTCAAAGTCAAGTGGGAAGCTAGATGGGGACCATGCTGCACATTTATGAAGTTAGATAAAAAGGCCTATCACATGAAGTTTGGTGTGGAAATGTTGATATGCAGATGATACAATTAAGGAGGCTTATGATGTGAATGTCATTTGTAATGGATGGAAATAAACAAGAGGGGAATATTGTAGAACGTAGAACCCTAAGGTGGACTTTTGTGAATAATGCCCCTCCAAGGGATCAACTTGATGGGTTTCCATGATAAATGGGATGACTATGACATTGTTTTCACAATTATAATGACTGTAAAACAAGGGAGACTCAAATGCATAAAATGCATGAACAAAAAGGATGAATTGTATGATGTCCCTTCTTGCAGCATGAAGTTTTTGAAGTATGACCCCTTTTGACATTGAATTGAAGACATTTGTTAGGTTTAGTTGGAGAATAACCTAGTTAAGGTGAAGGTCCAAGGTGTAACTAATGCTGTGGATTACTACTTCACAAACGCCTTTGGTTGCAATTCCAAATTGGTGTAGGGAAAAATGTTTGCAAAGGCATTGTGAAATTGAAAGTTTAGCACAACTTATGAATGAATACAACACTTCCCCCATGGCAATGGGATGGATTCCGCTTGAGGGTTTGGTTATGGTTAAAAAGTGGGCCGCCCCTAGGACATGTGTAATTCGATATGGAATGTGACCTTGTGTGATATGAAAATAAAATGGAAAAATATGTGGGAATCCATTTGCTAAATCCTCTAGGTGAAAATGTTTTTGAAGGTGTTCAAAAATCATCCCAAAAAGACCATTTTTAGATAAATGTGGCATGCGTTGGAATGTTAATTTGAAAGAATTAGACAAAAGCTTGAGGTATTGGTTTGATTCATAATCTCTTTGAAAAAGTGAAAAAAAATCATCTAATTTGAAATGTAAAGTGATGAGAACTAAAGTGTGTCAAAGGATGTGGGTGCAAAAAAAAATGATGTTATAATGTGAATTGCACGAAATTATTCCCTTGCACGATCCAAAATTAAACTATAGAGAAGGTGTTTATGAGTTGGAAGATCATGTTGGGGAAGAGGCATTGAATTTGGACTTGCTACCAAAGCTTAGGCTCATAAAAAAATTTCCTCCTATAGGTTTTCCGAGTTGCTTGATTGAAAATGCTTGAATTGGATTTGCATTTCCTTATGCCTTGATGCCCCACCATGGGTAAGCAAAACAAGACACCATTTGGGTAATAAGATGAATAAATATCAAGCTGTCACATCATAGGGGTCATGTGCCAACTTATCCAATGGAAAACAAGAAGTCATTTGTACATCACACTATAAAACGATAAGGATGCGATTATATAGTTAAGGACAACGAAGGCCTAAATGGAAGGACTCAATGACATCCAATTGTTGAGACCCAAGCCCATGTTTATGTAAGAGGGGTTGGAGCAAAGGAGAGTATTGAACCAAGATGGTCATAAAGGTTTGGATTAGATGAATTAGATGCATGACAAGAAGATTGGTGATAGGTTAACTTTCGAATGGTAAATTGATGCTTGTAGGTGGGGCAAGAGGCTTTAGGTGTAAGTTGTTAGGCTTTTGGGGAAATGGAGGTAGGTTGTGGGGTCTAATCATGAGCAATTGTAAGGGCTAATAAAGGGGAGGGGGAAAAGGTCTTACATGTGCCATATCAAGGGGGTTTGGGGAAATGTAGGGTTGGGACCCCACATTCACATGAAGGACTAGACGCTAATAAAGGAATATAGTAGGTGGTGGGTGGTTTGTTAGAGTAGTAAGGGGAATGAGTGGGTGGTTCATGGTTTGCATAGGAAATGGGGTGGTGAATAAGTTTGTGGTGACACATGAAAAGGCAAATGGGTAATGACAATTACGAAGTTTAATGAGACATGATGAATTAAGGGACATGAGATGTTTGGTGCCCATGTAGAAGGAGGTTTACTAACAACATAGACCCCACTTTTTAAAAATTGCATAATGTTACAAGACAATTTTAAATTTACAAAGCCAATCACACAAAACTAAAAAAAGAAAAAAAGAAAGATAGAAAACCACTCAAGATTCCTTGGTTAGGATGTTATGCCAATGCCAAACCCTAACGTCATCATAATTTTGAACGTCATCATCACTACTCTATTGGGTTCAACACAACCTATACACCCTAATACCAAAATACCATTATTTTCACTCCTTGTCCCCAATCCTGTAAGACTGGAAACAAACAATGCCACACAAGACTTCCTCAAAAGCCATTTTAGTGGACTGGTTACCTTCTCCTACCCTTCTGTGGTGTGTTTTCAACTCTCGACTTCTCTCGCATTTGCTCCTACTGCTAGGTTTTGTCTGGATTACGAGAAGGTATTTACTGTCCTACCTTCTATCTGTCCTGTAGCCAAAACTCGTTAGATCCTTCTGTGGATTGTTGCCCATATGGCTACACCACAAAAGTGAAAAAACAAGACCTTGAGTATCAGGAAGAAAATTCACACTATTCACAAGGTTTATTATTCGCCCGCTGCCTACCACTACCACAAGCTAAAGTAGAACGCCATTGCTGCCTTCGTCCTCATGCTTAGATCCATGGAGATGTCTTTTAAAATCGCTGCTGCAGCACCACCACCAATTGCTTCTGCACTTGTCAACGGGTCTTGCGATTCCTTCCCTTTTTCCTGTTTGTTTCTGTACTGTACAGTTTCTCCCAAAAAAACTAAGAACCAATCAACACTGGTTACCACCTGGGTTGCATTCGACCTGGTTTTTCAATTAGGGCCCTACTTTTTCTACCCATCAACAAGAGTCATATTAATTAGTTCATGGGTGCGCCCATAACTTTTTTCTTTTGTTTTTTGGTGTGCAAAAAAGCCATATACATTAGCCTATTGGCAAATTTTTTCAGAACATTGAGCACTCCCCAATGGAAGCACCACTTCAGACCCCCCCAGTTGCAAATTAGAATCAAATGTATTCCCTCAACAGTTGACCTTTTCAGTTTATATACATGACAGTTGAACTTTGGGCAGACCATATGGGATAAAATTGAGGTGCTATTGGGAACGCCTTAGGGAGCAAATTGGGAACTTGGGGAACCTCAAAGGAACATGATAAGAGCACATTGGGAACAAGGAAGAAAAACAAAAAACATAGCTCCTCCCGCCCCACCCCCAAAAATAAAAAACAGGGTCCATCACGAGTGCTGGCTGAGCCTTCATCGACTGCATGAAATTTCTATTTCCAAACCGGTTGGTCACCATTTTGGGACAAAGGGTAATGGCAGGGGCAGAAATTTGGGGACATAGTCACCAGGAAGCCAACAGATTGGAATGTCAAAGTTGGAATGTGCAAAGCCCACAGGACTGATGATGATGATGCAAGCGCAAAAGATGTTTTCCAAGGAAAATGAGTGAAGAGCTTTCTGACGAAGGATCTGACTGAGGAGACCGTAGTTGTCTTGTGATGGCTGTTGGGAGTGTGCCATTACAATTGTTTAAATCACTCATGATACTGAGGCATGCATCATGATGACACATGCAAGCGTCGTTTCTATGTGGAATCATTTGAGTCACAATCCATGATGGTATGTGTACTCACAAACCCTACAAATAGCCAGAGTGAAATTAACAGCATACCAATAGGTACCCAGTAGTAAGTACCCACCGGTGTTGTGCAGGTACCCGGATCCAAGTGTTAAACCCGGTGGTTCTGGATTCAAGCATCAAGAACTTGAGCTTGCTGCATTTAAATAGTTACATGTGAACATTTGGAACCTTTTATCTGCCTGTTTTCGATGGAAAAGTTTCTCCAAAACTTCCCCACGTTTCAATGTCTTAGACAGGTGCTATTAGGATTTAGGGTTTCTTCATGGATTCTCATAGGATCCTAAGACTTTGAGCTATAAATCGGAGCTTCTATACAATTTGTTGGTTACAAACATATCTTGCATTATGCACATATATAATATGTATTTTAATGTTTTTGGTGTCTTTTTGTAAGTTTTTGTCACAACATCTGATGGATTAGGAAAGTTAAATGATAGAATTCATGTCAATTTGAATAGAACTTTTGAAATCATAACCCTAAATCCTAACTGTATTTGAAATCACATGCATTTTAGCAACTCTAAACCCTATACTTATAACCACCATGCGTTGGAAAAAAAAAAAAAACCATACCCAGAGATTCTGGATTATTATTTTTTAATTCAAAACCTTACCGGAAAGGATAATCAAAGTTATAAAATATATAATACTCACTTGGTATGTTCTCTTAAAAATCAATACCTGCACAAATTGGTACCCACCCTCTGAGGAAAGGGGTATTTGTTCAGGCAGAAATGCTGACGAAAGTTTTAGGAGTACAAATTTCAAAATTCTGTGCCATCTGTACCAATTGAGTGTTCTATTAATCAGTTAGGGGGGAGGGGGTGGTACACCCCAAAGTGTTTTTGAAAGTTGGCCAACAGAGATTATGTTATAACATTGGGCAATTCAAAAATGCAAATAATCCTTTTTCAGAAACTGATATCCTATACACTTTATGTACATATATAATAATTACCAATTTAGTATAAAGTCTTTTTTCACATGTGAAGAGTGGAGCATACTTCCTTATTTTGAAAGTGCCACCCACTACTCCATACCTCCTTATCTTGCAAGCATCACTGGAATTGTAAGAGAAGACGAATCTTTGCCTTTTTGCCTAGCAGTTGTTTTCATGGATGGACATATCTTGTATACACAAACAGGATAAGGAAGAAAGCTAGAAGGAGAAGGCAAAGCCAAAGAAAGGAGGATATAACAAAAAGCCAAAGGGAGAAGGATTTGACCAGAAAAGAGGAAACATCTTGTGTACACAAAGAATATAAGGAATAAAACTGGAGGAAAAAAGAAATGACAGAAAATCAAGAGAGAGAAGGAGATGGCCAGAGAGGTCTCCAGGGAAAAAGCATAGTTACATTTACTCCCCAAACAAAAACCCCCACCCTCCCCAAAAGAAAACAAGCAGTCATGCCTACTTGGTGTATGCTGCATTGCCTCATTTGGCTGAGCAGAATAATTATTCCTACATTTTGTTTGCCACCATTTTCAACCTAGGCTAATGTTGGTGGCTTAAGTTGGTGGTACTTATTAAGTTGGGGACATAGTCTTATTCATATTAATTAGTTAATGGGTGCACCCATAACTTTTTTCTTCTTTTTTTTTGTGTGCGAAAGACCATATTCAGTAGCCCATCAGCAATTTTTTTGGAACATTGAGCACTCCCCAATGGAGGGAAGCACCTCTTCGGACCCCCATTTGCAAAATAGATGCAAATGTATTCCGCTAACAATATACCTTTTCAGTTTATATACATGAGAGCTGAACTTTGGGCAAACCATATGGGATAAAATTGAGGTGCTTTTGGAAACTCCTTAGGGAACAAATTGGGAACTTGGGGAACCTCAAGAGAACATGATGAACACATTGAGAACAAGGGAGAAAAACAAAAGAAAACTCCCCCCACCCCACCCCCAAAAGGAAGAAACAGGGCCCATCATGAGCACATGCTGAGCCTTCCCATTGACGACTGCATGCAATTTCTATTTCCAAAACTGTTTGTCACCATTTTTGGCCTGGGCTAATGGCAGAGGCAGAAATGTCATGGTTATTTTAAGTAGCTCATGAGGGGGCCTGCCCACTGTTGTTTTCTTTTTCCAAGAAGGAGCCATGATTGGCCCATCACAAACATTTTTGGAACATTGGGCACTCCCTCAACATAGAAGCCTAAATATGCTTACCTCCCCCAAAATAGAAGCATGTTTTTGTCTCTCTATTTCATGAGTTGACAAACACCACTTTCACTCTCACCTTCCATTCTCAATTCCGATTTGTTAATTTATGTTAGTAGTTAACCGCACATTCGATACTAGCTGTTGATACCTGAGCTAGGACATTAGATAGTAACTTACCTTGCCTCATGTGAACACTGTGATATGTACTTGGAGTATCGCACATGTGTGTTTTGGGGGATGACAAACTACTCATTCTCACCTTCTATTCTAACTTGTTTACTTTGATGTCAGTAGTTGACCTTGGACATTCTATTTTAGCTATTGTGCTTGAGCTAGGATGAGGAACTAGCCTTTTGGTAATTGTGCTAAGACTTCAGTCCTTTCTTCTTTTCCTTTTCATTTCTTCTTGTTAGGTATGTGTCGCCCAGAAATATTTCATGTGTATTTTTAGGGTTCATAGTGTGAACATGGGTTGTCTATCTTTGTTTAAGCTTCGTCAATTGACCTGTATCTTGTCTTTTATTATTCACTTGGTAGGGATGCCATTCGTGAAAGATGTGACAACAAAAGTGCATATTATTAAGGAACAAAGCTTTTGGGATAAAACTTAGTTGGTTGTTTTATTTTGATGTGTGTGTGGTTGCAAAGACCTTGGCTTTGGAGCTAGACCAATGGAGATGGAGATAAGTAGTAGGATGTTGAAAAGCTAAGTATAAAATTTTCAAAGTTTGTATGGCAAGAATAATCTTGAGGTCCTGGTGGTGTTGTTTTGAGTGTTACATTTGCTTGGCTTTTGCACATTCAAGGGAAGAATGCCTCGGTGTGAAAATTCTCTACTCATGTATCAGTCTTTCTAGTTTTTGTTGTGTAGATGATGAGATGCAAGGTCGATGGATTTAAATAGGTTTAGGGACATCAATGGAAATGATGACAAGCTCTAGGGGATCAAGAAGTGTTGATCTGTTCGTGGAAAGCAATGTTTAAGTCTTGTCCATCCCATTGTGTCAACAATCATGTTTCTATGAAGCAACAAGGGATTAAGTACCTAGTTTAGAGGAGATTTAGGCACAATTTTTGAGTTACTGGAAATTTTATGGTGCCAATTTTAGATCAATTTTTAGGGTTAGAGTTACCTAAGACTTGTGTTTGTTAATGTCCTCTTGGTTGTGGTTACAAAGGAAATAGAATATCATTCTTTCTTGGGATGTAATGGAGGATGGAAAGGGGATTGTTTGTGGGTAGTTCATAAATGTCTAGTGATTGCCACATTAGAAGATCATGATAACCCAATTGAGAAGAGTCCAAAGGTATTTGATCCATTTCATGTTTTTTAGTCAAAATCTATTTTGCCTAAACTAATTCTAGAATGATTGTTTTTATAGAAATTAGTTCCAACGTTGTAACTTCTACATTGCATTTTTATGTGAAAGTGCTCATGGCGTACTTTAAGCATTGTAATGAGACTTGACTAAAGGTGATATGCCCTTTTTTTGGTTACATATGTTTTCATGCAGTAAAGGTTACCATGCTTACATTAGTGTTGGCTGATTCTTGGATTTTTTTATGCAACTTCCAGTTATAGTCTCCAACCAAAAAAATTCTTGGTTTTAGGTTTAGATAGGTTCTTTTATTTATTAAAAAAAGGTTCATATCAATTTTCAAGTTATCAATTTGCAAATGGATTTTTTAAAATTTCAGATTTGGACAATTCTTAGTTAATGGTTATATTCAAGTAAGTTTTGTCTAACCTTTCGTTTGGTTCTAATATTTTAAGTTTGAATGATAATGGTGAAAATGATAATTCCTAAACTACCATCTTCAAACTACCACATTTAAGAAAAAATCCAACAAATTGTTCATAACTAAAGCACATTTATTATGAATGAATGGAATTTTAAATAACAAACCAACTATTAGCTTGTAATAATGGTACAATATTAAAGAGAAACTTGGGCAAACATTTTGTGGATATGAAATTTCCAAATGCAAATCAACATTTGGAATAAAATTCGTGAACAAAACTAAAATAAAAGTTTTGCATCTATGTGCAAATCAAAGTTAGAATGTGGGTCCAACAACTTGTTGAATGATATCAAGTTATTTGAGTTTAGTAGTTTTAACCTTTTTATAAATTTGGTCCAATTTGGCTATAAATCACTAGCCAAAATTTTTAGTCAACTAAGTTAACTAACCAACCTTGCATTCTCATCAATAAGCTTCAACAAAGTTCACATAATAGCAACCAATGTTTTTTGACATTTCTTCTTGTTGCAATAACATCTTTGCAATGGCCTCCAAAGCTAGGAATTTATATCAATTTACAAAATTAAAAAACCTTTGCAAGATGGTGAAAAGTCAACCCAACCAGACTCAAATGTTAATACCATGTAGTTTTATAATTAAACAAAAAGATAGATAGCTCACTTGAAGATGACAATGCCTCCTCCTCCTCCTTGCATAAAAAGCAATGATGACAAGGAGCAAACATTGATGGTGTGCATAAAACCACATCAACACATAATGACAAGGAAATTTATGAACTTGCTCAAATAAATAAAAAGATAAAAACTTAACAAGAAACTCCAAACTTCAACTAGCATTAAAGTTGTTCAACTTCCTTTTCCTACTTGCATAAGAAGAAAAAAAAAACAAACGAACAAAAGAAAAAAATAATATAGAAGGAGAAAGAGGAAAAAAGTCAATTGTGACATGCCAATGCTCTACAACATGATGTAGAAAAGAGAAAGCACAAAGCACCTTAAACCTCAAGAACTATTTAATCAAAATTTTGATAGGAATTTGGTCCAATTTCAATTCCAAAAATTACATGTAATTAAAATGGAATTCTAGTTTTCTTTAACTTGGAACCAAGACTTGAGAACATATTCCTTTGCTAGTTTTGTCAATCCCTAGTCCTAGTGGTGGTAGTACATGCTTGGTTCCATATTTTCAAGGTGGTTCCAATTAGGTTACAAGGAATCAAAATTGGAATCACCACTTCCTAACTACCAATTTGGTTACTTACCCAACATTAATTTACATCACTTCCTTGTTTTCCTTTAATTGGAAAATTAGACCATGTTTTTTTTTTTTTTTTGTCATACCTATTTTACATCATGTTCATTTGGTTGATTCATGTGGACCTTATTGGCAAAAACAAGGTTATGGTTAGTCAATCCAAACTTGTCAAAAGATTGGCTACTACTTACAAGAAAGG
>Ga0209611_10005384_pt1 | contig 21456 bp, 18 predicted proteins | sample S1TSphgellanicum_3_FD_187693 | JGI IMG/M metagenome (GOLD analysis project Ga0209611, IMG submission 187693) | Host-associated microbial communities from peat moss isolated from Minnesota, USA - S1T2_Fc - Sphagnum magellanicum MG (SPAdes) (version 2) | ecosystem: Host-associated > Plants > Peat...
TAGTGCCGCAGGCTTGCAGCGCTGTTGCGACGCAAGTTGCAACACCGCCATCGTAGCATCGCCATCGTTGTAATGCCGCAACGTCACACGTTGCAATAACACCGTAATGTTGCGCGTTGCATCAACACTGCAATGTTACGTGTGGCAACAGTGTCGCGCATTGCGAGCTACAACCTTGCCAAAACAACGCCCCAACATCACGCTATAGCACTGTTAAAGCAATGCCGTAGCATCGCGTTGTAACATTGCCATAGTAGCACTGCAGCATCGCGCTGCAACACTGCCATAGTAACGTTGTAGCACAGCCATCGCTGCAACGTAGCGTTGCAAGCAGCAACAATGCCGCAACAACATGTTGTAGTGCCATCGTTACGAGGAGTTGCAACAGCAGCAACGCCGTAACAACACACTGCAACGCCATCGTCGCGAGGAGTTGCAACAACAGCAACGTTGCGGCAACAACGCCATAGTGCTATCGCTGCAACAGAAGTAACAACGTTGGAGCGCCATCGTTGTAAGTTGCAACAGCAACAACATCGCGGCAACAACGTTGCAATGCCATTGTTGCGAGCTATAATAGCAACACTGCCGTAGCAACAACAACGCTATAGCGCCATCGTTGCGAGCTACAATAACAACAACAATGTTGCAGTGCCATCGTTGCGAGTTGCAGTAGTAAAAACGCTACAGTGCCATCGCTACAAACTATAGTAGCAACAATGTTATAGCGCCATCGCTGCGAACTTCAGTAACAACAATGTTGGAGTGCCATCGCTGCGAGCTACAATAGCAACAATGCTACAACGCCATCGCTGCGAGCTATAGTAGTAATAATGCTACAGCGCCATTGTTGCGAGCTACAGTAGCAACAATGCTATAGCGCCATCGCTGCGAGCTACAACATCAATAGCGTCACAACCATTGTTACAACGTTGCAAGCGACAATGTTGCCATCACTGTGACCTTGGTCCGTCCGACATCCATCCGATTTTTGTCGAACTTTCGTCGGACTTCTCGTTCAGGTTCTGTTCGTCGAACTTCCGTCCATCTAGCAACTTCCGTTTGAAGTTCGTCAAACTTTCATCTTGCGCCTTGCCATCTTGCGCCTTGCCGTCCTGCGCCTTGCGCCTTGTCATCCTACGTCATGTGCCTTATCGTCCTGCATACTGTTTTGCCTCTTGCCTTTTCATCCAACATATGTTTAACTTCCGTCCAACCTTCGTCCGACGTTCGTTGGACGTTCGTTTGACCTCCGTGCGATGTTTGTGTGTCACGGGTCATTCCCAACAACGCACTATATTCTTCAAACTGTACGTTGTGTTAGAATTTTGTAGTTAATGCTGTGTACTATCACAAAATTTTGGGGCATGGGACAACACCATGTCTTCGGATGATGAGAGCACTAGCGCTCAGCTAGAGCCCAGGTATCAGTTACGAAGTAACACACAATCCTTTGAGCCGATTTCTTTAAGTTCATGATCTTCACGACGGTACCATCAAGTGTCTATAACACCATCGTCATTTAATACAACTCCTACCATGAATTCATGTTTAGGTTACACTACATGAACAGTACATCAGAGTCCTTTTGGAGGGGCTCATCAGTGGGGTACGCCTATTACCGCACCTACTTTCACACCATCACCGTATATTCCGTTGCAAACTATGACTTCAACACCCATATACACCATGGAGGTCAGCAATTCGTCTAGGAGAATTGAGAAGTTCAACGGAAGGCCAGGTATTATTTCTTTGAGGGAGTTCAAGGTAACTTTTTCAATTGTGGTTTGTGAATTGGAGCTCAAGTATGGCGCTAATTACACCGAGGCGTTTGCATTTAAACAATTGGCTCGTTATGTGCACTATGAGGCATTGGATGTCTATGAACAACATTTTGCAAGGATTTTGGGTGTCACCCAGATTCCCAATCTAGCTTGCGCCATAGCCATCACCACCATCTCTCAAGCTACATTGCAAGCTGTAACTGCACATCACAAGACTGTGCCGAATAATCCAGACCCGGTACCTACCTTAATAAACCTTTCTCCTCAACAACTCATTGTTGCTATCGCAAACATTCCTCCCACCATTGATGCGTCAGCTTTTGCTGATCCAGTGGGGGAATTCTTTCGAATTCTTGAGTTGGAATTTCCAGTCAAAAGTTTTGAAAAAATTTTACAGCTCGCCACCTTCTCTCAGTAGAAAGATTAAACCCTCAAAATGTTCTACAGGAGGCTTCTCAAATTCAAAGAGGATACACAGAGCATCATAGACTTGGAAGTTGCCCACCGGTATCTTCGTTCATTAGAAGGTACTCCAACACTCTAGCGTAGGTTTTGTAATGGGTATTTGTAGAATTTGGAGACTTGTACACTTTGTTGGATGTGTACAACATTTTCGAAAATCTGGAACTGACTCGTGCACACTATGAGGCTAGTACTATGAAGCCTCCATCACGTTCAAGGCCTCAACCTACACTAGTTGTGCCAACTGGATCATCACATTCTTCTTTAAGGATTAAAGCGGTGCACTCGGTTACACCCATCTTACCTTCTTGCAACTATTGTGGTAATCTTACCCACAAAGTTAGTGAGTGCAACATTCCTTCCGAGGATCTCTTTTGTGATTATTGTGAGAAAGAGGGACATCAAGAATCTGTCTGTTTTGCTAAGTTCCTAGAACGGAAGTAACTCTGATTATAACGGCAAAATCTGCCAGCATCTTCCGTTGTCCCTTAACCAAAAGCCAAGGCACCTTAGCCTTCCACTTAGGCTTTGCCCACCAAGGGTAATTCCAACAAGAATGCTAAGAAGAAGGAACACAATGCTGACAAGAGGGAGGTGCTTCAAGCCCATGCAATTCAGTTCAGACTCTACAAAATGAACTCGAATCATTGAGGGCATTGAATTGTAAAGAAAGAAGAAAATGAAATGTATGTAAATGATGGCCGTGCAATGACCACCGTGAGCATCTAGAAATCTTAGCTTATTATGGAAGAAGCTCTTCTGACAAAAGAATTCTATAAAAACTAAAGGGAGAAAGAAAGGGTTTGGCCTTTTATATTATCGCCAACCAACTGAAACCCTAAGTACCTAATAACATACAATCGTCTAAAACCATACATTAACCTTAAAAACGCACATGGGCATGCTCGTAATTGGCCATCATGTATGAGGCCATGTACAGGCATGACAACTATCGTGACGTGTAGTGTCATGACGTATGGTGTCGTAAGGATGTAAATACGTAGTAAATTCTACTAAACAAAAAGACTAAAGCTAGTCAAAGGTATAAGCTAATCAACCAAAAAAAGATACATGCACACACATATATATACAATGCACAAGGGAAGCTGAGATGAAATTATCATGTATCCCCTCCCAGACTTGAGCCGAGAAAAACATGGCATGGTTTGAGTAGGAATCAAGGTGATGTAGGAGAACATGATGAACAGTACCAATTGCTGGCGGGAACTTGAGTGAGCTCCGGCTTGAGGCAGAAGAGATGGTATCCACCATTACAGTTATCGCAAAGCAACGTCTGATCAACATTGTGTATCTTCTGACATACCTGACATGGATAATCAAGTGGAGGAATCCAAGTCAACGCGATGATGGTAGGATCGAAGTTCGGCAAGTGGCAGGGCGCACAATTTTTGGAGTGATCCCGAATTGTGCATTCATTAGCTCCTTGTGACTCCAACACACCTGAAGGCTTGATCGTCTTAATCCTCAAGATAGTGCGACCAGAATAAGTGTTTAGAGTATCATTAGGTAGTGTTGGAGATACACAAAATCACCAACATCAAATTGTCTCACCTTAGGTTTGTAATTGCCACCTCGTGTGTGTGCATATCATAAGGTGTCTCAATGTTATGCAATGGACAGGTTCTCCATGGCCATGGGCATAACCCTCCTGAATAGAGCAACCCTTTCTGTAATGACCTTAGCCCAAGTGGTTGGGGAGTCCAAGTCCACAGCCTGGTCCATTTGAGTAGCAATGGAAGAGGGTGGAATGGGATGTCTCCCAAAAAGTAAAAAATAAGGAGAGAAATGAGATAAAGAGGTGTGTTTGGACATCCTGTAATCCATGGCGATGTAAAGGAGGGCCAGGTCCTAATCCTCTTTGTTCTTAGTGAGGCAAATCTTCCAAAGTCCCTTTTTGCATGTTTGAACCATCCTTTTGCAAGGCCATCAACTTGGGGATGATCTCTTGAAGTCCGATGATGGTCAATGAGAGCATGGTCAAGTAGGTCTTGGAATTCTCCCCTGAATTCTGATCCTTGATTAGTAAGGCACTCATCACAAGCCCCAAACCTACTTAGAACTTGTTATAAGAAAGCTTGGCTAGTGTTATGTGATGACTTGTCCGGTAGCGCAACAAGCTCAACCCACTTTGAAAAATGCTCAATCATAATCGTGATGTAAACATTACCTTTGGAGGTTTGTGGTAACTTTCCAGCTAAATCACATGACCAACGATAAAACATGCCCTGAATAGGGAGTGGAGAAAGCGTGAACTATCGAGAGGAGAAAGAAGTTCTCACTCTATCACATTATTCACACCTAGCAATGATGTCTTGGACTTGAGCATACATACTTCTCCGATGGTAATGATGAGCGAAAAGGCTATAAGTACGCTTAATTCCAAAATGTCCAAGCTCCGAATGTACCTTTTGAATAAGACCAGGCCATTCATGTGGTGGTGGAACCACTCTGTCGCCTTGTGGTAAGCATCGGACGAAGTGATTGTCCCTCCATGAGTAGTGTTTAGACCGTTGTTGTATGCGATCCGGCTAACTTGATGTAACTTGGGGAGGGTATTCCCCATGTTGAAAAAACCTCAGAGTGTTCAAGTCCTCCCATATATCCATAATGGGATGCTCAACCATGTTACATTGCAATAATGCAAGATAAGTAGATGCCTCAGATACATGTATTGCTGGAATCTGGTCAAAATCTTGCATGGCTTCTGAAAAATCTTTAGAGGTAGTGAAGGGTCTTCACGACATGGTATTCGCATTCTGATGTGTAATACCAGGTCGATGAATAACCTTGAACTCATACTCTTGAAGTATAAGCGCCCAACAAGCTAACTTACTAGTAAGCTCATCGTTGGTCATTAACCACTTGATAGGCTAATGGTCGGTATACAAAATGAAATTGGTGCCATAAAGATATGGCCTGAAATGTATGACGACCCATACAATAGCAAGGCACTCCCCCTCATATGAAAAGTAGTTGTTCTCAGCCTTGTTGTTGCTTCGAGATGCATAAACGATAACATATTCCTTGCCTTCTTCATTAAGTTGGCCAAGAATAGCTCCAATACCAAGAGCACTCTAGTCAGTGTGTAGAATGAAAACCTTGTTGAAATCAGGTCTTCTCAGAATGGGGAACTCTGAAAGCTTTTCCTTGAGTGTGTTGAAAGCTTCCTGAGCCTCATCACTCCATGTCCAAGTAACATCCTTCTTTAACAATGCATAGAGAGGATGAACAATAGTACTAAAGTCTTGGACATAAATTCTATAGTAATTACATAGTTCGATGAAGCTCCTCAACGTGTGAACATTAGTAGGATTGGGCATCTCCAAAATGGCTATTACTTTGGTCCAATGAGCCATAATACCATTTGGCAAAATTCTATGTCTAAGGTAGATTACTGAGGTGACAACAAACTCACACTTTTTAGGATGGATCTTCATATTGACTTCGTGGAGCCTCTTGAATAACTCCTCAAGATGAGCCAAATGTTGCAGGAGTCTCTTGCTATGCACTAGGACATCATCTATGTAGCACTTTAGGAAATCTGCCCTTTCGAGAACTTGGTCCATGACTCATTGAAAGAAAACAGGTGCATTCTTTAATCCAAAAGGCATCACAAGCCTTCCATGGAATGTTGTTTTCTTGCGATCCTTCGTAACGAGCACAATTTGGTTGAAACCTTACCTCAGATCCATAATTGTGAAGATGTTTGAATCTCTAATGCTATCAAACAATTCTTCAGGGATGAACATGGGGTACCTATCTTGAGGTGTAACTAGGTTCAAAGGCCTATAATCCCTGCACATCCTTTTCTCAGTCCATAATCTAGTTGAATCTTTCTTTGTTGACATTACTGTAGTGGCTATGAAATCAGAATTTGATGGCTGAATGAGACCGGCCTCATGAAGCTCTTTGCATCTTTCATCTACCAGTTCCCATTCATGCTTGTTCAACCTATGCCTCTTTCGATAGACAAGTGTCTCATCTATAAGGTCTATAGAGAATTGCATGGTCTTACACCTACCTAAGTCTTTCATTGAGAATTCAAACACAGTCTCATACTTAATTAGCAAGTTTATGACTTGGTTTCTCTCCTTCTTGGTGGGTTGGTTCCCCATAACGAAAGGGTAGTCAGAAACACATGGAATGGAGTTGGAAAATGTGTTTGAAGAACCTGGTGTATTGGGTTTTCCACTATCCAACTGCATAGATTCATAGAAGGTTGTAATTGTTTCTCCAGAAGCTAATGTACCTCCAGGTGTATTAGACACAACTTGAGTCAAATTACATGGTACCTCCTCCCCCCCAACACTAAGAGTGAAATGTAAAGTGTTGAAGATAAGCAAGTGTACTTGGTCGGGGTGCCATGTGGTTGCATCGCCAGAACTGAAAGCTAATTGAATTAGTGTTGGTGTTGTGTGCATTTGAAAAAATACACAAGTTACCAACAACCATGTAAGGGAGTTCAAGTCCATGCCTTTCCCCAGTAGAGTGTTACGCTCCAATTTAGTCACCTTAGTGTGATTAGTAATGTTAGTTTGGAACTCCATAACCCTTTCTCTTTCTTCTGGGCTTGGTTCATCCCAAGTGGCTGAAGCATGCCGATACACTAGGCCTGGCCCATCTCCTTGAAAGGCGTGTGCTCCTGGGAAGGAGACAAAGGTGGGTCAAGCACCTCTTGGTTTTCCTATTGTGTTTGTAGGAAACCAAGGAGGTTTCTTTTGCCTTGTAACTGGTTGGCAAAAACTTTGATCATCCAATATGTGAGAAACCTGCAGGTTTGGGTCTCTGATAGTGTATTTCAGAGCTAGCTCCAGAACTGAGAGTGGTGCCATGTTGGTCCACCAGTTGCGTAATCGGTGCGCATAGGAACCACATTGTGCCGCATCAAGTAGGAGCGACTCTCCAAGGTAATGCTTGACCAGTGTGTAGTGCTTTTGGATTTTCTCCCTCTGGTCAAGTTGAGAAGGGGTGTTCTTAATTACATAACTAAGTGTAGGAGAAATGGATTAAGCCCATGTCATCAATCATATCATGTCCGTGAAAAGACCAGATCTTGTGTCACTCAAGCCTTTTCCAAATCCAGTCGCTGAAAATCTTTGACACTCCCAACCTGAAATGATGAGGTCGATGGGGCTAAGTAATTCCATATGCTTCTTCTTAATTAGTTGTATGTCAGAGGGCAAAAATGTGAAACTAGCCTTCCATGCGATGGTTGCAAATTGTTGTGGAAATCTTGTTATGAATTCCCTCATTTTTGATGCCACCACTTGCCTTGCAATAGGATCAATGTTTACGTAAAAATACCTCTGAACCACCATCCCTGACTGCAGTAGGGCTTCGAGACCTATACCAATACCACCAAAGAACTCTAGTAATGTAATCCCTTCCTTAGGTGGTGTCCAGGTGATTAATTGATGAAGTAATGGCTTAATCGGTTCGCCATGGCTCTCCATGTTCTCAAAACTAGACAAAGCTTTGACCAAGGGCTTGTGGGTTACTTTGAACCTTTGTAAAACCTCTGGTCCATGTTGAATGTCAGTAAGAACCACCTTCAAGCTTTCAGTAGCTTGAGCGTAAGCTATCTCCTCCTCATCTCCCTCTATCCATTTGTGGCTAACTTGTTGGATGTAGGAAATGGTGTGTGCTTGCTTGAGCATACAATGGTGAGCCATAGGACTATGGTTCCCATGTAAATCAAGGGGTATGTATCCCAGGTGGTGGCCATCAGTCTCCCAATCCACTCGGTAGTACGCATGTTCGAACCAGTTGTCAATTGTGAAACATGGTGGAAACATGGTTTCTTGCCCAATGAGCACATCATAATTGGTGGCATTGGTGATTAAACATTCGACTTGTAAGCAAAGCTCCTGATCTGTACCTTCATTGAATTTAAGTGTAATCAAATCCGAGCTTTCCCCAAGTACCTCGTCTATGCTCCCACTAGCAGTGTGAATCTGCCACATAAATTTTCTTAGTTTGGAATCAAGCATACCCATCTTCTTGGCGAATTGAACTCCAAGAATCACTGGTTGGGCACCTGTGTTAAGAAGTACCACTCTGGGTGTATGTCCTCCCACTTAGATTGTTGACCCAGTATTGTCAATAATGGCAACTTCGGTGGCGATGGAAGTTCTCTCACTAGGCACCACCTTCGGAAATGAGTGAAAGACTTTGTGAAGAGAATGACTATCCACAACACCTTTGCTGAATAACAAATCCACAAGCAAGGTGTTTTTAATTCCCTTCTGATATGTGAATGTAGAATCAGAGGTAGGAAAGCCCACTAGTTTAGCCATGCTAGAACTAGTGACCAGATTAGGAACGCGACTTGTAACACGTGAGCCAATCAAATGTCTCTCCAAGGTGTTGGATGGGAATCTCAGCCTCCCTTGTGCATTGTATATATATGTGTGCATGCACTTTTTTTTGGTTGATTAGCTTATACCTTTGACTGGCTTTAGTCTTTTTGTTTAGTAGAATTTACTACGTATTTACATCCTTACGACACCGTACGTCACGACACTATACATCACGACAAGGGACATGCTGGAACTTCGGGATTGGACTAGGAAAAATGACAAGCAATTAATCACTCACACGGACTTGCACAAAACCAAACAACAAATTGGTTAATGCATAGTTGGAACACTTTTGGTGCTAGGACGAACCACGGGCAAACTCAGATTCACAAGACTCACCATGGCCCGGACTTGGGGGAAGCCGCCACCTTCCCCCTTATAGTATACTTTGTGCCTCTCCACGAGGCCCACATTCAAATGGCATTTTGTCTTGGGAGTCCCAAATGGGAGTCTCGAAATTCCCAAAATTGGGACTTTCGCGACTTTGGGGCCCCATAACTTTGTGTGCAAACTTTCGATTGAGATGAGGTATAAAGCAAAGTTGTAGCCTTCATCGAGAGCTTTCTAATGGTAGGTCACACGTCACCTACACACAAGGAAATTGGGTCTATTCTTGACTTTTAATGGTTAGGAATCAAATTGCCAATTTGACTTTTGAACTTTCTTTTGACCATAACTTGTGTTTCAGATGTCCAAATGGATCATGTGATCCCATTTTAGACATCTACGTTTCAATAGCTTTCCAATGATATAAATAACGCTTCAATCCAATGGGTTTTGACCCCTACAATCACTCTTTGAAAATTTGAAAGTCCATTTGGACTTTAACTCCCATGTGAAAGTTCATTGTCTCACACTCTCCTGCACTCCCAGGAGTATAAGATGTGCCTCCTAGGCCTCCCTCTTGTCCCGCACTCTTCCAAACCTTCGCCTTGGTCGTGAGCCCAAGGCTAAGGTTGCGACACTAACCCCTACACCATTTTTCAGATTTGGATTTTGTAAATCTACTTCTTTTTATTTTTACTTTACTTGTTCCATTTTGACAATTGGGATTTGATTTGTATGCTTCAAATCTACCTCTACTATCACAAATCCCTTTTTTTGTTCTTGTTTTATTATCATTGTTAGAATTTGAATTAATTTATGCAACTTTGTTTCTTCCACATATCTTTTTCCTTGTTCTACTTTGACACTTGCAACTTGATTTTTTATTATATTTCTCAAACTTACTATAGCAAGAATGAAGAGCTCTATGAAAAATTATAGTTCATATTCTATGTTTTTTAATAAAGAGGACATATTTAGACAATTGAATTGCTTGTGAAAAGAGGTGGAAGTGAAAGGCAAGGCTTTGCCAATGCTTGTTATGTGTTTTTGATATTTTGTAGACAAATGCAATGTGTTTTGGTGACATGTCAGATTTAAAAATCATATTGTGTTTAGGATTAATTATTTGAAAATGTAATAATTTCCAAACAACTTTTTGCATTGGAATGGGCCAAATTTTTGCACATTAATTCAATGTTGCATACCTTTCTGAATGTGTCTTGTGTCCCCAAAAAAAAAAAACAAAAAAAATCCGAAACCCAAATGTGCAATTTTAAGTGTAGAAATTTTTCCTTATAAAACTGGTCCAAACAAACCTCATAGAATGCTTCCTTTGCCCTCACCCTCATCATTATTTTAAAAATGTACATAAGAACCCCTATAACCAAATAGTTGCCATTCCATTTAATCACGTATTTATTCTTAAATTGGACAAAAATTGTCTTATAGGTAACCAAATGCTCAGTTGGCCAAATGATCTAGGAGTTTTTAAGATTGGACCTCAAACATCCTATAACCCAATGTTGCCATTATATTTGGTCAAAAAATATATCTTAAAGTGGCCATCTAATTCCTTATGACCAAACATTGTCTTCAACTTGAACTTGGATTCTTTAACCACACACAAAACCCTTATTTCTGGTTGGTCCATCCCAATTATTTCAAACACTATATTATTAGACCGTGCGTTCAATCATAAGTCACTTTTTGAACAGTGAACAAGACATGGGTATACTTTCAAGGGCTGTTCCTTTGGATAGAGTGGGAGTTCAGTTATAGGGAGGCGTTTGGTTATGGGTGTGCTTACCGTAGTACAGAACAACAATGACCCACAATGCAGCATGATAGAAACTTACTTATATGAGCAGCTGCATATATTGTGTACAATGAGAATACTTGACGCCCAAAAAACCCTAACTAAACCCTCCGAGGAAGACTGACTAATTTTGATTTTCCTTTTAAAAAACACTACTAGTCACTGCCGATGACAGTACTTCCCTTACTGTTCTGTGGACTCACAGACGAAGGAAGTCAGTCGAAGCAGGAAGCGCCTTCTTCTTCGCTGGAAGCTCTTTCCATCTCCTCTTGTGAACTTGAGTATTTGTGTCTTACAATGGTTTCGTGCCTTCCTTAACAACTATGATGTTGTCATGTACCCACGTTCTGGGAAGTTGGCGAAGAAGGTATGCCACTGTAGCGAGGACGTTTCGAGGGACTCTATTGCTGCTGCTGCTCTCTACCTGCCTCCCGCTCTCTCTCTCTCGGTCTCTTGTATTACATAGCACTCTCAAATCTATCTTTATTGCCTTTAGCTCAAACCCTAGATTTTGAAGGTTGTTTTTCAGAGTTTAACGGATCTTATACATAGATCAATGGATTCTTGAAATTTTTTTTTTGTTAAGAATGCTTGAGTATGTGGATGGCATTGAGGTCTTTCATCTGATTTTTTAATTTTTAATTTTTTGCTGGTTATTTGAATGAGAGACTCGGGAAAACCTTGTTCCTAAGGAAGGCACAAGTGGGTGGCATTGGCTTTCAGTGATTTGTACTGTATATTATCGGTAACTGTGAAGGGAAGCGACAGTAATGGTGGGATTGATACAGAAGCCAGGGATTTTCTAGCAAGATGGACTAGGTTTGAACTTTGAACAGCAGAGAATTTAGGGTACTGACCAATACTGCTGTTGGACTTTTTCACTTCTTATGCAGCTGAAGAGGCCAACAAGGAACCCAAAGGTATGCATTCTTATTCTTCCAGCAAAGCTTAGTTTTTTGAGTGTGTCAATGTGGAACTTGCACATAAAGAAGATCAATCTGCATTTTTATTGCTTGGTAGCAAGTTGACAAGCAAATAGTGTGGACAGTAGTAGTGTGAACTTGACTAGCTGCAAGCAGATAATGGGGTTCATCCCCACGAAATGAGGTGAACCAGTCAGCCCAGTCTGGGAACCCTAAGAGCATTTGTTCCCCCTCTGAGAGACAACAACCCTAACAGCATACCTTTGAAACCTGCAGACCATGCTTGTTGGCATATGTAATGCCATTGTCCACAGCTCCACTTGCTTGAAGCAGCCAACAATATGTGCTGCTCTTTCAAGTGGGTTCAGCATTTCTAGCTCTCCATCATGCAACACCTCAACAATTATGTGCTTCTTTTCCTTAGATCATTGACCTGTGCAAATCACATTATAACCTGGAACATGATGTTTAGCTGAGCATACTTTGGATTAAAGTATTTATTTGATCCTGTTAGAGTCTGGTTATATTTGATGCCAGTGTGTTTTTGGGCCAGGTGTGATGTTTGCATGCAAGTATGGTGCTGCTGATTCAGGTTTTGTGAGCTGCAGGAAAAAAGACCACTGTATGTTGGTCTCTAGCTGGTGAATGTCGTAGTTACGTTTTAGTCAACATCACACTCTTCTTTCCGTGACTCCAGATTCCCATTATTGCAGGAAATATTTAAGCGGTTGCCAGTTCCAAAGAAGCCTCAAGATTTTTCTTTGGCTCTGGAGTTCATAAAGGAGGTCATGGAGAATGAGAAGGAGCCCCCTCCTTACTTTCTCATCCGTCGCAGTATCTGCTCTAATATAGGTTATAAGGCGAGGTGTTGGTGATGTGAGAGAGTCAGATGCATTAGCTCCTGCAGAATGGTCTGTTCAAGGGTTACTGTTCAACATACTCAGAAGATGCAGATATTCTGTTTTTTATCTCTGAAATTGATAGGAAAAAAATAGTAGATGCCATGCAACTACATTATTGAGATCTGACCAGTTTATCTGGAGTCCTTGATTAGTGGAAAGATGTCTTTATGATCAAGAGGAAACGAGATGATAGCGATGATGGTGTGGGATGTGGTTGTGGTTCCACTGGAGATACATGTGGGGAGGATTGTGAATGCAGGTTTGTCACTTTTGGAAGTCAAAAGTTTTTATGAGTGCATCATACTCCTTATCCTATGTTATTGTAGGGGTTGTATCTCCTCTGTTCTGTTCTTCATTCTTGCACAGACTAAACTGATTTAGAAATTCTATTGTGGAACATTTTGAAGCAATTGAAACTGAAGAGAGGATATTTGGCTCTAAATTTTGGAGATGTTGTGGGGAGGTAGGGTGCAGAGTATGAGCTGTTCCAAGAACTGCAATTGCCGTGACAATTGTTGCAACATGCCTTTCCGGAAAGAAAGGCGCCTCAAAGTGGTAAAGGTATGCCCTTCTTTTTAGGTCAGCTGTGAGGTGAGTCCAATCTTCCAGTTTGCCTTCCCATGTGAAAACCTGTCTTACACATTATCACCACAAATGAAGTAGAGCATTCATGTCAATAACATGGTTGCATTTATCTATACAGCTTGCAAGTGAACCAATCGGTATTTCAGGCGATTGATGAGATGACAGGTCGTATATGCAGACAAAGACAACACTGTGACAACTTACATTTTCCCCTAGTGTTATGACCTCAATGTGTTCATCTCAATGTGCATCTCTTTGACAACGGCCAGAGGAAGGAAACAAGAGGAGAATGCATTTCACAGTTGTGTGATTGGGCTCTGTATCTGCTGACTATGTACTTGTCTATTATTCCCTGTAAGCATGTGGGTGTATGCTCTGCTGTATACATTCTCCCTTTGTGTGGATGTTGCACACCAGGGTGTATATCACAGTCCAGACTGCCAGATGTCACTGGTAGATTGGACATTATGTTAAAAAGGACCAAGATGTATTCATGAGTGGTTGCTCAGGAGGCCCAGTTTTACTGCGTGCTGTCTAAGCCTTGCCAAAGAGAGATAGAGCTGGTGAATACATGGACCAATTGCTGAATATGATGGTCTTTGCTGGTCTTTGGGAGCCAGACAGAACATTGTGGGTGGGGTGCACAAGCTGCTGAATTTATCCGAAAGGGTGACTTTGTTATCGAGTACACAGGGGAAGGTATGTAAATGGCATTCTAGGAGCAAGAAAGCAAAGATCAGGAGGAAGCATGAGTGGAGTATGGCCAATATTTGCCTGAAAAGATCTTTCTGGAAAAAAGAAGCTGCAAGAGAAATAAACCTAATTTATCTGTGTGATGTATAATGCATGTGTTGAGTGGTACCAGTCTTCAAACATCCTGGGATACTCTGGGAGGGAACTGATCTTGGCCAGATATGACTGCAGTGATAAATGATGCAATGTGTGAGAAGAGGCTCTGGGAAATGAAGGGCCGCCGAAGTATTTGCAACTTCTACATGTGTGAGATTGGCAAGGACTTTATTATTGATGCCACCACAAAAGGGAATGTGTCTCGGTATCTCAACCACAGCTGTCTACCCAATTGCAAGCTTGAAAAATGGTTTTTGACCTTTCCCTCCCACCACTGCTAAATCCTGTGAGAACCAGATGACTATATTGTCTGCTGGCTCTACTTTTTCATTTCTCCCAGTAGATGAATATGCATAAGATGCTGCCAATGCTGCATAAAGTTGCAATATATATTACATTTGAAATCCTGTGCCCAGGTATCATATTTTTAACGGTCTAGATGGCAGTTTTGGATAGAGTTTCACACCCTGGTGGTGTGAAGTTTGTTGGCTCCAGTGGTAGGGCACTACTATTCAGGTCTATGCCCTCAAGCCTGACATCTGCGAAAGGAGAAGTTATATAGAGGAAGGGCAGATGATCTTTCTCTCCCTCTCTGGTCTCTGCTGCTGATTAACTCATAGCTACTAACTGGCTGCTGGTATAGGATGTGTCCAGTCCATGCATGTGTCTTAGTCTCCAATATAAGCTGGATAATTTTATAGCTACTGATTGGCTGCTGGTATAGGATGTTTCCAGTCCATCCATATGTGTTTAGTCTCTGATACAAGCTGCATAATTTTTGTCCATATTAGGAACACCAGTAGAGCTCATCATCCTTAGAGAGCCTGATGATTTCTCATGGTAGTTATAGAAGGTGGGTACCTGGTGGATTTTTGAAGGTTTTAAAGTATGTGAAGATATCCTGAGTCTTCTGCAGCTGTAAATATTAGCAGTTCTTGAGTGTATGGGCATTGTATGGTAGAACTCCTCTTGAACCTATATACTATAGGAGGATGGCATGATACATTCTCAACTAAGCTGACCCATGTATGAGCAGTAAAGTAATGGGCACTTATGGAAACATACTGGGTACCAAATTAGGAATATCTAGTTGCAGCAACAAGACTGCTGTTATACTGACATCGATCAAAACATTTGTGCACAGGCGAGTGGATGGTGAAACCAGAGTTGGGGTTTTTGCACTAAGAGACATCAATGTTGGTGAATCTGTGACCTATGATTACAAGTGCGTAGCTCTGCTTACTTTTCATTTCTAATTGTGTTGCCATTAGTCACATTTAACCATAAGAGGTATCTCTCTTGAAGTGCAATGATTGATTTCCTGATTGTGTCATGATTATCTATATTATGAAAAGGTGGTTTTGGAGTGCATGTAGGTATATTGAGTTTGGTCCAAATGTGAAATGCTGTTGTGGAGCTCCCAACTGCCGGGGTGCAATTGGAGAGAGGTTTAACAGCAACCGAGTGAAGTCCAGATGCAGTGAGTTCTGCATCAAGTGGGGTTTTCAGCAAAAGCGTTCATCTCTACTCACACAATCTCCACCCCTATTTGATGGTTTGAGAACACAGAAGAAGCAACAGAGTGTATGGTGAACATCACAATGACAAACTCCATGTTGTGCCGTTGTAAAATGTACACATTCACTCTGAAGTGCAACCATTGATCAGGTGAAGCCAGTTAGCCATGCCTAAAACAATAGCATGACAGGTTGTACCCCTATAGGAAATGTTGTAGCTGGATGAAAAATTGTATTTGATTTAACATTTGTGCCTGTCCAAAGGTTTGAAAGTCATTTGGAAACCCTCAATGTATGTGATTTTGTGGGTTTCCTGGTGGCTGTTTCCAGCTGAAATTGGAGATTGGACTCTGGATGCTTACAAAAGGTGGTGATGCTGTGATCAAGTTTTGAAAACTACATTGTTGCAAACTCCATAGTACACAGTAGTGCTTCCATAGTGCTTTTGTTATCGGACACCCCTTCTGATGCAGAATTGGTGCATGTTTAGATGCAGGTCCTTTCCATTTGCAGAAGGAAGATTTGTCAAATTGGAGGACCCTTTCAATTTCTTTTATTTTTTAAAGCTTGTTTTACATAAAGATCCAAAGAGATGAATCAATGTTTGTTTCAAGTTTTTCATTTAAATGAATGTCTAGGAATGATTCACAAATAAAAAAGAAAGCCTGGAAAGAAATTTTAAATTGCTTTGGTTGGGAAAGCCTTCTTCCCTTGGCCCTCAGTCTCTTGCCCTCAAATGTCAATAGGGCTTGGGAAGGAATTGCCCCACAGAAAATATCCATCAAAGGTTCACAAGTACTCAAAACACATTTAGCTTTGGAATATAGTTTGCAGAAGAGTCTAATCCAAGAAGTATTAATAAAAAATATTAATAACTAGGGTACAATGTACATGCATCATATGCAGTTTGAAATCATCCCTCCATTTTTCTTACATTAATAGCCCAATGGTTGTGATGTGTGAGATGCATGAGGTAAACTTTGTGGTTCCATCCATCACAATGTAGAATATGTGGTGTTTATGTGGCATGTATTATATTAATATTGAAATTTGACATTAACTTGTGCCACACCACATATAACCACCACATATTTCTACATTGTGATGGATGAAATCACAAGATTTACCTCACATGTGTTATGAGGCATGTCCTACAAATGTAAGAAAAATCACATTTCATTGGAAGTGATTCTTCCCGAAGTCAAGACACTTTTGTTGTGACCCTAATTTTGGGCATGTGAAATAATGAAAAGATAAGGAAAAAGGAAATAATTCAAGAATAAAGTGGAGAGTATGATGGGATCAAGTGGAGGATTCCCAAGAAGGCTTGAGGTGCACTCACTTTACAAGTTGAAACTTCCAAGAAGTCATGAATGCTAATAGAATGATTTTGGAGAAGTCAAAACACGTGTAAGTTAAGTGATTTTGGTAGTGTTGGAAATACTTCAAATGAAAGCTAGAAGATAGTGAAAGATTATGCAAAATTTGATTAAAATAATAACACATCAACTTTAAAATAAATATTAATTTTAATATTATTTTTTTGAGATATAAAATTTTAAAATTAATTCGGTGAGCTTCATGTAAAAAGAAAATGTGTTTTTTGATAGTTTACATTCATCCAAATCATTAGGACAAAAAATACCCAATATAATCCCAAACATTTAGAGTGTAGATTGGATTCTCACTAGGTGATGTCCAATTCTCACCAAGGGTTATAAGAAATTATTATGTTTATTTAAATTTGTTATGCTCCTTGGAAATTATGAACCCCCAAAATTGTAATACACAAAAGTGTTCTGATTTCAAGAAAAAAAAAATGAATTTACATTTCATTGTAGTCTCCACAAGAGCTATAAAATATATTATAAGGATACTAATGCCTCCCTATTGGTTGTCATGTGGACATTAACCTAATTTGAGATCATATTGCATTAACATTGTCATTGTCTTTTTATGAAATTGATGTGAAACATGCCATCTCATTCTAACCATTTTGAAACTCTCACCCCCTTTGTCTTAATTGTGAGAGCTAAAAATCATATCCCAAGTTATGAGAATTTTTGATGGTACAAAATCAAAGAAATATCGCTAAAACCATTTAACACATCTTGTGGTGCATTAACCTAAGTGATTTACAACATCTCCTCAGTCCTCAAATTGTGTTATGAATGGTGATTACTTTGTATCTTGACATGTAAGCTTTCATAATTATTGGGAAAACCATCTATTTTTGGGTGTGCTAGTTCACCATCTTATAGCTCTCATTGACATATCTCTAATGACATCATGTTCATTTGATGTGTACACAATTTAATCCTTCAAAAAGATTGCTCTAATCATTCATAATTCCTTATGAATGCCCAGTGCACCTTGCAGGTGTGAGGAGTCCTTTCCTTTTCCTCCCACATTCTTCCATTTAGTTTGGTAGCATTTCATTTCCCAACGTAGGTGAACTCCCAATTTGTTTCCCAAGTTGTCTTGCCCTAGTTGTGGAACATGTCTTGACTTTTGACCCTTTGCAACCATCACTCCAAACATTTGGATCTCATCTAAAATTTTAATTCTTGAAATGGGAATTAAAGTTGAAGACCTTGGACTGCTTCCGTTTGACCTTATGCACAATTCCCACTTTCAAGGGGGTGTTTTTATTCCTTTAACTTATGTAATGCTTTGACCTTGCTCTCAACCCATCTCCCAATTTGGTAAGCCCCAACTTTGGTCGCAAGTGAAGGAAAATGTTGCAACGACTTTCTATTATAGGACCATAGTCTTTATGCATGTTCACAACATGTTTACGAATGTTCTATTGTTGTTTAATGATAATAAAATTTTATAATATGATTCCTTGATAATAGTTTAATGTGTCTTAACTTTTTGCTATGCATGTAATCTTTGCAAATAGGCTCATAATTCTAGATTTTCTTAGTGTTGAAAAACACCCCCTTCATTAAAATAAAAAAAAATTGAATTGAATTTGATCAAAAGTGCATAAATTTTTTAAAAAATTATTGGCTTGCTTAAATGTTTTTTCAACAAGAGGCATGCTCGAGTATGTGTCCATTTACTAATTTTTTATGTAAGTTTCAATAGTACAAATGATTAAATTATGTCATTTTGTGTAATTGTCAAGGGTAACATGATAATTTTCATAGGTTGATATATATGAACTAAAATGTGTAAAATTAGACATTTTAAAGTGGTTCAACATATTGGTTTGATTTACAAAAAAATAATATTAACTTGAAAAAAATTCCATAAAAAAAGGGTTATTCATATAATTTCAATCTTTGTTAGGAGATCCTCCTTTCCTGAAATGGGGTTTGCACCTTTATTGATCTTCCTCCCCTATCATTCTTAACACAATGTATAGTACTAAAGTCAATGGAGAAAAAAAAATTGAAAAAATTGTGATTGACTTTGCAATCAAAGACTCCATTGCTAGAAAGAAGATTTTATTTTATTATTGTCATGAGTGTGTAAACCAAGCTTGGAATACCAAAGGCTTGAAACTTAGAAGGTCCTACTTTCTTAGATTGCTTTCTTGAACAACGTGTTTTCAAAAGATGCAAACATCCTCCATTTTACGCTATTAGCATAGTGTGAAAGAAGTTGGTTACATATTGAAATCTACTCTTTGGTGAACTCACATCAGATTCTTCCTTTGGAAATATTTTTAATGTTAATAGTTGAACTTCATTTTCCATTATTTTTGTATATGATAGGACCATTGAAAAAATGTTAATGCACACATGTAAAACATACTTGATTGTGGATGGTTTATAATGTTGAAATGATGTCTTTTTCATGAATTTCATTTTATAAATGGTGCTTAATCTTTTGTCCTTAGCACAATATATACTCAAGTTGTAAACATTATATTATCACACAAAACATTGGAGGTTGCAAATCACACATGTCATAATTGAATTCATCATCATCAAAATTAAAGACTAAAGATGATAATTTGTTTGTTTTATTTGTCATATTAAAATCTCCAAAACCATAATGCTCCTTGCAATGCTTTTGGTAATGTTGGAAAGCCTTCAATGAATAGGGGTGCATTGTAGTGGTTTGGTAGTGTTTAGACCTATGGTGCAAGAGTTATTGAATATTGAGCAAATTTATTAAATACAATTCAAAGCAACAAAACTAAATATTTAAAACAAATTGTATTCTTGGAAAGCCCTTGATTAGTGGGATTCCTTGGAGGTGATTTTGCAAAATTGAGACCTAAGATGGGAGAAATATTGAATTTTGAATAATTTTCATCACTATAAATTAATTCAAAATTCAAAATATTTTTTTTTCCCAATTGAACTTATCATCAAGGTTTTGTTCACAGTTGGAACAATTGTCCTATACACACTTGGGCTAACATTGCATGCCAAACTAATCTATGTATTAAAATAATTTTTATTTCATTTATCATGTGAAGATCTCCCAAAACATCACACCCCCTACCTTGCTCTCGATCCTGTTGGAAAGCATACAATGAGTAAGGGTGTACACAATTGTGGTTATTGTAATCTTTAGACCTATGGTGTGGGAGTTATTGAATATTGAACAATTTTGTCAAAAAAAAGTTCATAAAATCAAAACTAATTTTTTTTTTTATTGGGCCCACTGATGATGTTGTTGGAAAGCCCCCCAAAAAGTTGGATTTAATGGAGGCAATTTCATAAAATTTAGACCGAAGTTGTAAAGAGAAATTGAATTCTGAGTAATGTTTGTCATTGAAACTAATTTAAAATATGTTTTTTCCAGAATTGCACTTTATCCTGAGGGAGTTCACACTTGGGTCAGTAAGTCAGTGCCACGGAGGCCACACTAAAGTATTGAAAATGAGATTGAAACGGGACTGAGCAGGGTATTAAAAAAATTGATACCCGCGCACCACTGGATTCGTCCCTTCACCCCCACCCCAGCCCCCCTCCCCAAACAGGAGCGCCCCTGGGTGCTACCGGGACGCTAACTTGGCGGCAGCACCGCCGCGGCTTTAGTGGCGCTCCTACCACCTAGCAGCCTTTCTAGCCGCCAGGCTACAAAGTTGCGGTTGTAAGCGTCAGGCTCCGCAAGCGGAGGAGGAGATTTGGAATCTAGTCTGTTGAAAACAGGGCGTGCTCTGGAGTAGCTGACTGCACGCCTCCTGCAAATTGCACATTTCCACATAAAAACACCAAAGTCTCAAAGCCACTTTTATTAGGCTGCTTTGCTTTGGTCCCTTCTAGGACCCCAAAAGGCAGGGGGGAGAAAGCACAAAAGCACAAAGTACTCAACCATTTTGTTTGGATTTGAACTCTAGAAGTATTATAAATAGCATAAGAACAGTTGAAAACTCCAGGGGTCATTCTCTTAACAGATGCGTGGCTTGAAATTTGGTTTTCCATAAGGGAAAGATCAGATGGAGTTTGAGTGGTGTATGCTCTCCACTTTACCTCCCCAATAATAACAAAAAAGAGAAAAGAATGTGGAGTTGTTGGCTTGATTGCCTAAGCCCTAAAATGGCCTCTGCACTCTACTTGGGATGAAGTACAGCCTTCACAAATCATAGTATATACCTTGCCAGTTCCACACTAAATTCTATTATTTTCGGAAATGTTGAAATTTTCAAAAAAATCAGAATTAATTGTTTTCTGAGGGGAAAATTAAAGAATTTGATACGGAATATTTGGAATAAATATATCATTTGTCAAAATGGAATCCTCAAAATTAATTGATTATTCGCCAAACATATGGCCAAGGTACTATGATGTGTGGAATGGGTTTGGACCTGTAAATTTGGACTATTTAAATCTACAATGCCCAGTAAAAAATTGACCATTTTTCACAGGTCGAGCATAATGATTGGCCCAGGTGGTGGCATTTAAATAGTCTCTCACCTTGTCCTCTCAAATTTTTTTATGCAGAT
>Ga0209611_10005385_pt1 | contig 21455 bp, 20 predicted proteins | sample S1TSphgellanicum_3_FD_187693 | JGI IMG/M metagenome (GOLD analysis project Ga0209611, IMG submission 187693) | Host-associated microbial communities from peat moss isolated from Minnesota, USA - S1T2_Fc - Sphagnum magellanicum MG (SPAdes) (version 2) | ecosystem: Host-associated > Plants > Peat...
GGCAGGACGGGGCGCTCGCCGTCGGAGTCAGCATCGGCATCGTGGAGATCACCGGCGAGACGCCCACGGTCGCCAACGTGATGAGCGCCGCCGATGTCGCGTGTTATTCCGCCAAGGATCAGGGACGCAATCGCGTCCAGCTCTACAAGCCCGACGATGTGCCGGAACGGCATCGCGAAATGCACTGGGTGTCGAAGTTGACGCGGGCCTGCGATGAGAGCCGATTCGAGCTGTTCTACCAGCCGATCGTACCGATCGGCGCGACCTCGAACGAGCGCGAGCACTTCGAACTCATGCTGCGCCTGCGGGACGAGTCGGGTGTTCTGGTCGCGCCGGCGGAATTCATTCCGGCGGCCGAACGCTACAACGTCATGCCGTCGATCGACCGGTGGGTGGTCCGCCAGGCGCTCGACCGCGTGGTGCATCGCGCGGGCTCGGGCGTCAAGCCGTTCACGATCGCCTTGAACCTGTCCGGGACCTCGCTCAACGATGAGCGCTTTCTCGAGTATCTGATCGGCGAATTGAGCGGCAATGAATTCACCGCCGGCGCGGTGTGCTTCGAGATCACGGAGACCGCGGCGATTGCGAACCTGGGGAACGTGGTCTATTTCATGCGTGAGCTCAAGACTCGCGGCTGCCACTTTGCGCTCGATGACTTCGGCAGCGGCCTGTCCTCGTTCCTGTACTTGAAGACGCTCCCGGTCGACTATTTGAAGATCGACGGCCAGTTCGTCGAGAACGTCACCCGCGATCCGGTGGATCGCAGCATGGTGGAGGCGATCAGCCAGGTCGGCCGGGCCATGGGGATCCAGACCATCGCCGAGCGGGTCGAATCCGCCGAAGTGCTGGCCGAGCTCGCGCGTCTGGGGATCGGTTTCGCGCAAGGGTTTCACATCGCCGAACCCCGCTCCAGCAAGGACTTCCCCTACGTGCGCGATGCGACGCGAAACGGCTAAGATGCGCGCATGTCGTTTGATTTACAGCCCAGCCTCAACAATGAGTGGATAAGGCTCGAACCGCTACAGGGAGGCGACTTCGAGGCCCTGTACGCCGTCGCGTCCGATCCGCTGATCTGGGAACTGCATCCGAACAAGAATCGCCACCAGCGCGAGGTGTTCAAGGGGTATTTCGACGGCGCCATCGCCTCGGGCGGCGCCTTTCGCGTCATCGACGCGGCCACCGGAACGCTCATCGGGTGTTCGCGCTACTACGATCTCGATGAGTCGGCGCGCAGCGTGGCCGTGGGCTACACCTTCATCGCGAGACATGCCTGGGGCGGCCGTTACAACCGGGCACTGAAGGCGTTGATGCTCGACCACGCCTTTCGGTTCGTCGACCGGGTGATCTTTCACGTCGGCGTCGGCAACCTGCGCTCGCGCAAAGCGATGGAAAAACTCGGCGGCGTCAACATCGGCGAGCTGTCGGTGAGCTACCAGGGAGAGCCCAGTCACCGCAATGTGATCTACAAGATCGACCGCATCGACTGGATGAAGGCGAGGGATCAGTTTCAGTTCTAACCGCTGTATTCGCCTGTCTGATTGCGCTGTCGTGCGTGCCCCGGTCGGGCGCAGCGCCGACGAACGTCCCGCCTTCGGTGGGGGGCGCGGCAGGCTCCGCCATCATCTATGTCGCGCGGCGCGGCTGGCATATCGACATCGGTTTCGATGTGGCCGAGATGCGCGCGCCCCTGGAATTTCCCGGGGCACGGTTTCTTTTTTTCGGATTCGGCGACGAGCATTATCTGCTCGCGAAGCATCGGAACGGCCCGGTGTTGCTGGGGGCCCTGTGGCCGGGACCGGGAATGATTCTGGCGACGGGCCTGACGGCATCGCCAGGCGAGGCGTTTGGCGGCGCGCATGTGGTTGCACTCCAAGTGACTGCCGCCCAGCTGCAATCCGCCGAGGACTTCGTGCAGCGGTCATTTGCCGGTGGCATGGATGACACGGGTAGGGTGAAGCCGTACGCGCGCGGACCCTACGAGGGAAGCTGGTATTTCGCCTCCAAAGACCGGTACTCGGCGCTGCACACGTGCAACACGTGGGCGGCGGAAATACTCAAAGCCGGCGGCCTGCGGGTGCGCAGCGCTGGCGTGATCTTCGCCTCGCAATTGTGGAGGCAGGTGCGGCGGCTCGAGCGTGAACAAGCGTCTTCGGGTGCACCGAGAGTATCCATGCGCTCGGCGCCGACAACCGACGTCGCGTCATCCGAGCTCACGGCAGCCGGTTTACCGAGGTGTGCGGTCAGCAGGGTGGCTTCGTGCCATCCTGACAAATGACCGTGGTCCCTGAATTCTGCGGAACGACGACGGTCGTATTCTTCGCCGGCGGCGGCGGACTGCTGCTGCTGATGCAACCCGACAGCACTGACGCTGCCAACAAACAACTGGCTAAAATCTTCATCGTGGACTCCTGGTAAATCGATCTCATCCGGGCAACGAGTGTGCGCAAGGTGGGCGCGCCGCAAAATGCGGCGAATTCCGGTGTCGATGTCCAATGCCGTCCTACACAAAAACTGTATATAATCACAGCATGGGACGGAAGTTTAACGGTCATCAGGCATTCAAAGGTCGAGGCGCCGCCTCGAATCCCAACGTGCGGTTCGAGGCGCTGACGCTCGAACAAACGCACGACGGCTGGTATGAAGAGGAGGTCCCGCAAAGTCTCGATGAAACCGTGTTGCCCGACCGAGCCCGCAGCGTCATCAGCACCAATGACTCACCCGATGTGGGCTTCGACAAATCGATCAATCCGTACCGCGGCTGCAGCCACGGCTGCGTCTATTGCTTCGCCCGTCCGACTCACGCCTACCTCGGGCTCTCGCCGGGATTGGATTTCGAAACGAAGCTCTTCTACAAGGCGGACGCCGTCAAGCTGCTGGAGGCCGAACTCGCCAAGCCCAAGTATCGATGCACGCCGATCGCGCTCGGCATCAACACCGACGGTTATCAGCCGCTGGAAAAGCGTCTCGAGGTCACTCGCAACATTCTCGCCGTGCTCACACGCTGCCGGCATCCCGTGACCATCGTCACCAAGAGTGCGCTGGTGCTGCGGGACATCGACTTGCTCGTGGACTTGAGCAAGGACCAATTGGTATCGGTGATGCTGAGCATCACCTCGCTGACCGATGACATCAAACGCACGCTCGAGCCGAGAGCGGCCTCGCCGCGGGCGCGCCTGCGGGTGATACAGGAGTTGGCGCGCGCGGGCGTTCCCGTCGGCGTGCTGGTGGCTCCGGTGATTCCCGCCATCACGGATCATGAAATCGAAGCCATCTTGTCGGCCGCCAAGGAGGCCGGAGCGAGTTCCGCCGGATATGTCTTATTGCGCCTGCCGCACGAGGTGAAAGTTCTGTTCCGGGAGTGGCTGGCGGAGCATTATCCGGATCGCGCCAAACATGTCATGTCACTGATCAATCTCTCGCGCGGCGGAAAGGATTACGATGCACAATTCGGTCAGCGCATGCGCGGCACCGGACCTTACGCGGAATTACTGCGGATGCGGTTCGATCTCGCAAGGCGCAAGCTTGGGCTTGACGGCGCCAGCGACCGGCACGGACTCAATACCGCGGCTTTCCGGCCGCCGGCGCCCGATGGTTCACAACAGATGCCCCTGGAATTTTAATTGGAATTTTAGTTGGAATTTTAAACTGATGTCGACGAAAGATTGATGGCGACGATCGGCACCGAACGCGTCTTGACGGTTCATCATTGGAATGAGACGGTATTCAGCTTCACCACGACGCGCGATCAAAGTCTGCGCTTCGAGAATGGTCATTTCATCATGCTGGGCATGCACATAGACGGCAAACCGCTGATGCGTGCCTACAGCATTGCGAGCGCCAACCACGAGGAGTTTCTCGAATTCCTCAGCATCAAGGTCGCCGACGGTCCATTGACTTCGCGCCTGCAAAACATCAAGCCGGGCGATGAAATCCTGGTGAGCCGAAAGCCCACCGGCACCTTGCTGCTGCACGACCTCAAACCCGGCAAGCGCTTGTACCTGCTCAGTTCCGGCACCGGTCTCGCACCGTTCATGAGCCTGATCAAGGATCCGCAGACTTACGAACGCTTCGAGAAGATCGTTTTGGTCCACGGCGTGCGCTACCGGAGCGAACTCGCGTATCGGGATTTCATCGAGTGGGAATTGACTCATCACGAATATCTCGGCGAGCAGGTGCGAAATCAGCTCGTGTATTTCCCGACGGTCACGCGTGAACGATTTCGGTATCAAGGCCGCGTGACTTCACTGATCGAGAGCGGCAAGTTGTTCCAGGACATTGGAATGCCCGACCTCGATCCGTCCCACGACCGCGTCATGATTTGCGGCAGTCCGGCGATGCTCGGAGATTTATCCGCGCTGCTCGATGCGCGCGGCTTCAAGATCTCCCCGCACGTGGGCGAGCCCGGCGACTACGTGATCGAGCGCTCCTTCGTCGCGAGATAGAATCCCACCGCGTGCCCGCCGTGGTAGCATTTCGCGGATTGCCCGGTCCCGACCGCGGCCCGCAATAACGTAATCAAAAATCATTCGTTTCGGTCGGCCGATCCGAATCATCATGGAGTACTGATGTATAGGCGTGATTTCTTGAAAAAGACGGGCGCGGGCGTGGGGCTCGCCGGGATGGGTCTTGCCGCGATGGAGGTCAGCTCGCTGTTGCTGCCGGCGAATGCGCGCGCCGTCCCCGCCGGGGTCCTCGGCAGCAAGCTCGACGTGGCCTTCAAGAAGAAGCTGGCGACGGCGGCGCTCGACACCGCCACCAAAGCGGGCGCGACCTATTGCGACGTGCGCATCGGACGCTATCTGCGCCAGTTCGTGATCACCCGCGAAGACAAGGTGCAGAACGTCGTCAACACGGAGTCGACCGGTGCCGGCATTCGCGTCATCGTGAACGGCGCCTGGGGCTTTGCCGCTTCGAAGGATCTTGACGTCGACGGCATCATTGCGGCGACCTCCCAGGCGGTCGCGATCGCGCGCGCCAATTCGAAGCTGCAGACCGATCCCGTGCAGTTGGCGCCGACGAAGGGCGTCGGCGAGGTGTCTTGGGCGACTCCGATCAAAAAGTCGCCGATGGAAGTGCCCATCAAGGAGAAAGTCGATCTGCTCATGAGCGTCAATGGTGCAGCCTTGAAGGCGGGCGCTGATTACATCCGTTCGGTCATTTTCGCCGTGAACGAGCAGAAATACTTCGCCTCCACCGACGGCTCCTTCATCGATCAGGACGTGCATCGCATCTGGGCGCCCTTCCGCGTAACGGCGATCGACAAGGCAAGCGGCAAGTTCCGCGAGCGCAGCGGTTTGTCGGCGCCCATGGGACGGGGCTACGAATATCTCGATCCGACACCCGCCGGCCGCGTCGCGTTGCCGGGCGGCGCGGTGGTCTACTCGAGTTCCTACGATATGCACGCGGACGCGACCGCGGCCGCGCAGCAGGCGCGCGAGAAGCTCAAGGCGCGCTCGGTCAAACCGGGCAAGTACGACCTCGTTCTCGATCCCTCGCATCTGTGGCTGACGATTCACGAATCGGTCGGTCACGCGACCGAACTCGATCGGGTCCTCGGTTACGAGGCGAATTACGCCGGCACGAGTTTCGCGACGCTCGACAAGTGGCGCTCGAAGAGCTTCAAGTACGGCAGCCCCAACGTCACGATCTTCGCCGACAAAATCCAGCCGGGCACCCTGGGCGCGGTCGGCTACGACGATGAGGGCGTCAAGACCGGCCGATGGGATTTGATCAAGGACGGGATCCTCGTCAATTACCAGGTGATCCGCGACCAGGCGCATATCTTGGGGCTCGCCGAATCCCAGGGTTGCTGCTATGCCGATTCCTGGTCGAGCGTGCAGTTCCAGCGCATGGCCAACGTGTCGCTCGCGCCCGGCGCGAAGCCGCTCGGCGTCGGGGAGATGATCAAGGGCGTCGAGAACGGCATCTACATCGTCGGCGACGGCTCGTTCTCCATCGACCAGCAGCGTTACAACGCGCAATTCGGCGGCCAGCTGTTCTACGAAATCAAGGACGGCAAGATCACCGAAATGATCGAGGACGTCGCCTACCAGATGCGCACGCCCGATTTCTGGAATGCCTGCGTCGGCGTATGCGACCAGCACGACTTCCGTTTCGGCGGTTCGTTCTTCGATGGCAAGGGCCAGCCGGGCCAGATTTCCGCGGTCTCGCACGGCTCCTCGACGGCAAGGTTCAACGGCATCAATGTCATCAACACGGCGCGCAGCTTGGGCTAGGGGGAAGCATCTGACATGAGCATCTATTCTGAAAGCGACGCGAACGCGATCCTGAAAAAGGTCGTGGCGCTCTCCAAGGCCGATGAGTGCACGGCCAGCCTCGAAGGATCGATCGAAGGGAACGTCCGCTACGCGCTCAATAACGTGTCCACCAGCGGGATCGTCAGCAACGCCGAATTGGCAGTGCAGGTGGCTTTCGGCAAGCGTGCCGGCACCGCAACGATCAACGAGTTCGACGATGCCTCGCTGCGGCGCGTGGTTGCGCGCGCCGAGGAGTTGGCGCGCCTCGCGCCGGAGAATCCGGAGTTCATGCCCGCCATCACCCGGCAGGCTTACCAGCCGACCGCGACCTTCGTCGACAAGACCGCCGGCATCACACCGGAATACCGTGCCCAGGTCGCCGCCGATTGCATCGTGCCCTGCCGCGCCAACAAGCTGGTCGCGGCCGGATTTTTCAACGACGGCCAAAGCTTCTCATCACTCGCGAACAGCAACGGCAATTTCGGCTACCAACGCGCCACGTCGCTCGATTTCACCTGCACCGTGCGCACCGACGATGCTCAAGGCTCGGGTTGGGTGGCGCGCAATCTCGCGGATGTTTCGCGCTTCAGCGCGCCGACCGAGATCCAGATAGCGATGGACAAGGCGAGGCGCTCATCGGCCGCGAAAGCGCTCGAGCCCGGCAAGTACACCGTGATTCTGGAACCGGCGGCCAGCGTGGATTTGCTCACCCACATGCTCGGCGGATTCGACGCGCGCGAAGCCGATGAGGGCCGCAGCTTCATGACCAAGAAGGGTGGCGGCAACAAGCTCGGCGAAAAGGTGTTCGACGAGCGCGTCACGCTGTATGCGGATCCGGCGGACCCTTCCGCCCCGGTATTGCCCTGGGACGACGACGGCTTGCCGCGCGCGCATACGCCGATCGTCACCAACGGCGTCGTCGATCATCTGCAGTACTCCCGCTATTGGGCCAAGCTCAAGGGCAAGGAGACCGTCGGACAGCCGGGCAACCTCATCATGCTGGGCGGCGAGAAGTCCACCATGGACCTGGTCAAGACGACTCAGAAGGGCGTGCTGGTGACCCGCACCTGGTATATCCGCATGGTCGATCCGCAAACGGTGCTGTTGACCGGATTGACGCGCGACGGCACGTTCTACGTCGAGAACGGCGAAATCAAGTATCCGATCAAGAACTTCCGGTTCAACGAATCGCCGGTCATCATGCTCAACAACGTCGAGGAATTCGGCAAGCCCGTGCGCGTGATGCCGCAGGAGGCCCCGACGGTGATGATGGTGCCGCCGATGAAGCTGCGGGAATTCACGTTCAGCTCGCTGTCGGATGCGGTGTAGCACCGTTGGCTGCGCCGCAATCGAACGCCGGCGGCGGCCCGTATGATTTTTGGTTCACCCGGCTCATGTATGAATCCGGCGACTGGGACGTCGACCAGCGCATGCCGTCGAACATCGTCGACACTCTGCTGCAGTACACGACGTTGCGCGTCGACACACAGGAGCATGTGATCCCGCTTGCCGACGCGCGCATGTTGACGGCGCCGTTTTGTTACATCGCGGGCCACAAACTGGTCGAGTTCAATCCCGATGAACGGCGGAACTTCGAAGCCTACGTCAAGAACGGCGGATTCGTTCTCGCGGATGACTGCAATCACGACATCGACGGTCTGTTCGCGAAGTCCTTCGAACGCGAAATAGACTCGATCTTCGGTCCGGGAAATCTTCGGAAACTGCCGAAGGATCATCCGCTTTACTCGAGCTTCTTCACCTTCGACGGCCCGCCCGCAACGGCCATGGAATTGAACGGCTGGGGCGATGACCTGGTGCACGACTATCTTCGCGGACTTGACATCGGCGGCCGGCTCGGTCTTTTGTACAGCAACAAGGACTACGGATGCGAATGGGATTTCGACTGGCGCAACAAGCGCTTCAACGCCGAGGACATCACCAAATTCGCGGTCAATATCATCACCTACGCGCTGTCCGACTGAGGTGCGCTTGAACGCGGCACTCTCGGAAGCGGACGTCTCGCGGCATCTCGACAAGCTCGCCCGCGTGCGCGGTCAGATCGCGCGTGTCATCGTGGGTCAGGAATCGGTCGTCGAACAACTTTTGATCGGCTTGCTCGCCGGCGGTCACTGCCTGCTCGAGGGCGTGCCCGGGCTCGGCAAGACCCTCCTGGTGCGCGTGCTCGGGCAGACCCTTGCGCTCGATTTCCGGCGCGTCCAGTTCACCCCCGATTTGATGCCGAGCGATATCCTGGGCACGGAGATTCTCGAAGAGGATCACGGTACGGGCAAGCGTTCCTTTCATTTCCAGAAGGGCCCGGTGTTCACCCATCTGTTGCTCGCCGACGAATTGAACCGCACGCCGCCGAAGACGCAGGCCGCGCTGCTCGAGGCGATGCAGGAACACACCGTCAGCTACGGCGGCAAGACCTATGCCTTGCCCGAGCCGTTTTTCGTGCTCGCCACGCAAAACCCCCTGGAGCAGGCGGGCACCTATCCGCTGCCCGAGGCGCAGCTCGACCGATTTCTGCTGCACATTCGCGTCGACTATCCGAGCGAGACCGAGGAGCGCGCGATTCTCGCGCAAACCACCGGCCGCGCCGCCGGCGCCATAGAGCCCTGCATGCAGGGCAGTGATGTGCTGGCGCTGCAAACACTGACCCGCGACGTGTACGTCGGTGAGGATCTGCTCGGCTGGATCACGTCACTGGTGCGCGCGACGCGCCCGACGGCCTCCTCGCCCAAGGAAATCAGGGACTGGGTGCGCTGGGGCGCGGGTCCGCGCGCGGGTCAGGCGTTGGTGTTGGCAGCCAAGGCGCGGGCGCTGCTGCACGGTCGATTGGCGGCGACCCGCGAGGATGTCGTGATTCTCGCCGCGCCCGCGCTGCGCCATCGCCTGCTGTTGTCGTTCGCGGCGGAAGCCGAACGTCGCTCGCCCGACGATGTGGTCGAGGTCCTCCTGAAATCGGTTGCCTACCCGGCCTGAACCGGTGCCAGGCAGCGTCAGCGGATCCGCGTGCTGATTCCTCCCGAGGTAAGATCGCGTCTGCGTGGGCTGCGCTTCGCGAACCGTCTGCATGCGAATGGTCTCGGGTTGGGCCAGCACCGCGGACGCAGCCGCGGCGCGGGCTTGGAGTTCGAGCAATATCGTGCCTACGAAATGGGCGATGAGCCGCGTCGAATCGACTGGAAGCTCTACAGCCGGTCGGACCGGTTCTTCGTCCGTGAGGCGACCCGCGACAGCCCCTTGAACGTCTGGGTGCTGCTCGATGCGACCGCGTCGATGGCTCAGGCCGATGCGGCGCGTCCCGACTACAGCAAGTTCACGGCCGCCAAGTTGCTCGCCGCCTGCTTGGCGGAGGTTGCGCTGCTGCAGGGCGATGCGATCGGAGTGATCGGCATCACGGGCGACCGTGTTCAATTGGTCCCGGCAGGCGTCGGTGCGCGCCATCGCGACCGTTTGCTCATCGGACTCGAGGGACTCGTCTGCGGCGGCCATTGGCCCGGCGAGGCGAGTTTCACGCAGGTGCAGGAGCGTGTTGCGGTCGACTCGCTGGTCGTCTTGATTTCAGACGGCTTCGATGAGGGGTTGCCCGTGCTCGCACAGAACCTGGCGGCGACCCGGCGGCAGGTCCTCTCGCTCGGCGTGGTGAGCTGCGAAGAGCGGGATTTCTTTTTTGCCGGCGGATTCATTTTTCGCGATCCCGAGACCGGCGCGCAATGCCGGGTCGATGGGGCCGCGGCCCGCGCAGATTTCTTGATCCGGTTCGCCGCGGCGCGCCGTGAACTCAAAGATCGGCTCGCGCAGAGCGGCGTGCCGCATGTCGAGTATTATCTCGATGAGCCGCCCGACGTGCCGCTGCGGCGGATCCTCGCGGGCGCTGAATGATCACGCTATTGGCGCCCGCGGGTCTCGCCGCGGCGGCGGCCTTGGTCGTGCCGCTGCTGATCCACTGGGTGCGGCGCTCGGATCGCCGGATCATCTCCTTCGCGGCGATGCGCTACCTCAGCGAGCATTCTCATCCGCGCGAGCGGCTGCGTCTGCATGAACCATGCTTGTTGCTGTTGCGGCTGCTGATGATCGCGGTTCTCGCGGTACTGATGGCGCTGCCGATCGTGCGCGGCAAGGGCGAAGCGCAGTCGCCGTGGATTTTGCTCGCGCCGGACGTCGACGTCGCGGCGGCGCGTGCGGCCGTCTCCGCGCCCCTGGCCGAATGGCGCTGGCTGGCGCCGGGATTTCCACCACTCGATGGGCCGGCCCCGGTTGCGGCTGCGCCGCTCGCAAGCTTGGTGCGGCAGGCCGATGCCGACCTGTCGCCCGGGACCGCGCTTACCCTCATCGTGCCTGAGGAACTCAAAGGTCTCGATGCCGAACGCTTGCGGCTGGGGCGCGCGGTCACCTGGCGCGTCGTGGCGGGCACCGGCGCGGTCGCGAGCACGCCAGCCTCGCCATCGCCATCGCCATCGCCGTGGGTTTCCTCGCCATCGGCGGTCACGTTGTCCGTGCGCTTCGACGCGGGCGGCGCCGCCGAACTGCCGTTGGTGCGCGCGCTCGCGGCCGCCTGGCAAGTCGACGGCACGGCGATACAGTGGGACATCGCCGCGCCCGATGCGCCGTTGCCGACCACGCCGGGTTGGCTGATCTGGCTCGCGGGTCCGTTGCCGCCGGGCATCGATGAGTGGGTGCGGCGTGGCGGCAGCGTGCTGGCATCGCGGCAGGCCGCGGGCGGCGGCACCGTCGTGCTTCGCGATGCGACCGGTACGGCGGTGTTGCGCGCAACCGAATTGGGCAAGGGGCGCCTGCTCACTCTCGAGGGTCCGCTGCGTGCGAGCGAGTCGGCGGCTCTGACCGCGCCGGACTTTCCGCAAGCGCTGCGGGAACTGCTGCGGGGACCGCCGACCGCGCCTGATCGCGCGCCGGCCGCGAGCGTCGCACCGCTGCTCTCCGGCCATCCCGCCGACGGTCCCGCGCAATCGCTGGACCCTTATCTGGCGCTGCTGCTCGCACTGTCGTTCTTGGCGGAGCGCCTGATCGCCACGCGCAGCCGGGTCACTGCATGAGCGACGGTCAGGCCGGCTTGCCGCTCCGGCTGACGGCGCTGCGTCGGGCCGTGCGGCGCCGCGCGGCGTCGATCGTGGCAGCGCTGGCGCTGCCGTTCGCCGCGGTCGGGGCGATCATCGCGTTTCGCTCGCTCGGACCCGCTCTGTGCGCGGGCTATGCGGTGGCGGCGGTGTCGATCGGCGCCGTGCTGATGCAGCGGCGGTTACGCATCTACGATGAGCGCTGGCTGCTGCGGCGACTCAATGCCACGGTGCCGGCCTGCGATGACAGTGCCGAGCTCTTGCTCGATGGGAGCGAGAGCGGACTGCCGGCGTTGCAGCGCGCGCGTCTGCAAGCCCGCTTGCAACACATCGCGTTGCCGGAGCTGCGGCCCGGGTATCCGCGCCGCGCGCTCGCGTTCGCGTGGGGCGGCGCCGTTGTCCTCTCCGCGGCCGTCATCGTGGGGCCGCCGCTTTGGCGGCAGGCCGCGCACGCGATCGCCGTCGCGGCTGCGCCGCCGGCGGAGAGCGGGACGTTGCGCGAGGTGAGCTTGCGCGTGGCGCCGCCGAGCTATACGCGGCTCGCGATGCGCGAGGAGAGGTCCCTGGATGCGAAGGTGCCGGAGGGCAGCACGCTCGCGTTCGCGCTCGAGTTCAGGGCCGAGCCCACCAGCGCGGCGCTCGTGTTCCATGACGGCAACCGGCTCGAGTTGCATCGCGAGGGCGCGGTCTGGCGCGGCGAACGCGTCGTGCAATCGTCGACCCTGTATCGACTGCGAATCGACGGTGCGGATGCCGCGGCGTTGGGGCCGGCCGGCGCCGCCGAGCGGCCGTTTCGGCTCGACGTGATTCCGGATCGCGCTCCCGAGGTCATCGTGCGTACGCCGGACCACACCCTGAACGTACTCAAGGCGGCCCAGAAGAACTGGGATCTCGTGTTCGAGGCAAACGATGACTACGGTATCGCCAAGGCGGAGCTGTCGATCACGCTCGCGGAAGGGTCGGGAGAGAACATCAAGGCGACGCAGCGGACCCTCACCCTCCAGGGCGACGGCGATGCGCATCACCGCGTTTATCGCGAGACGCTCGAGCTCGCGTCCTTGGGTTTCGCCCAAGGCGACGATCTCGTGGTGCGGCTGTCCGTCACCGACAACCGTCCGGGACGGCCCAACGTCGCCCAGAGTGCGAGTTTCATCCTGCGCTGGCCCGAGCAAGTCGAGGCGCCGGGCAGCGGCATGGAAGGACTCGTGCAGAAGACGCTGCCCGCGTACTTCGCCAGCGAGCGGCAGATCATCATCGACAGCGAGGCCCTGCAGGCGGAGCGCGGACGACTCGCCGCGACCCGATTCGAGTCGCGCTCGGATGAACTCGGCGTGGAACAGAAGACGCTGCGGCTGCGCTACGGTGAATTTCTCGGCGAGGAATCCGAACACAGCGCCGAGCACGACGACGACACGGTCTCGACGTCCAAAGGCTTCGGCGACGCCGGCAACATCACGGGCGAGTACGGGCATGTGCACGATCGACCCGAGGCCGCCACCCTGCTCGATCCCGATACCCGCCGAATTCTCAAAGCGGCGCTCGACGAGATGTGGCAGGCCGAGCTGCACCTGCGGCAGGCCGATCCCGGCCAGGCGTTGCCGTACGAATACAAGGCACTCGAGTACATCAAGCAGGTTCAGCAGGCCGAACGCATTTATCTCGCGCGCGCCGGCGTGCAGCTGCCGCAAGCCGACCCGAACCGGCGCTTGACCGGGGATCGCGGCGGACTCACTGATCGCGCCATCACGGCCGCAACGCCACCGCCGGATGACGCGCCGATCGCGGCGATCTGGCACAGTCTGCAGGAAGGCGGCACACCGGATTGGCCGCGCCTCGATACCTGGGTACACGAACATCAGAATACGCTCCCCGACGCACTCGGCTTGGTCGCGGCGGCGGATCGTCTGCAACGCGACCCGGCCTGCGTGCATTGCCGTGCGGAACTCACCGGCTTGTTGTGGCCGCTGCTGCCGGCCCCGGGAACCGCGCTGCAGCCGCGTCGCCGGCCGGATGCCGGCGGGGCCGCGTATGTGCAGGCGCTCGCCGCTCCGTCGCCGTGAACAGCATCGGTTCGAATGTGCAGCTCGGGGTCGCCGGCATCATCGCGCTCGCCGTCGTGCTCGCGCTTTGGCGCATGCGCCGGCGCGGCGACCACGGCCTCGCGTTGTGGCTGCAGCTACCGGTCGCCGCTTTGCTGTATCTCGCCGCGTTCCCGCCCAATCTACGCTTGCGCGGCGATGCGTTGACGGTCATGACGGTGGGCACCACGGCGGCGCAGCGCTCCGCCGCGCCGGCCGGTCAGCCTGTCGTGGCGTTGCCGGGCGCGCTCGCGCCGGCTGGGGCGGAGTCGACGCCCGACCTCGCCACGGCTCTACGCCGACACCCGGCGGTCAGCCGATTGACGGTCATCGGCGGAGGTCTCGCGGCGCGCGACCGCGAGGCCGTCGCGGATCGCGCCTTGAACTTTCAGGCGGCGCCGGATCGGGGTCTCGTGGAGCTCGAGGCACCCGCACGCGTCGCGCTCGGGCGGCAGTGGCCGCTATCGGGCCGCGCGGCGGCGCCCACCCGGCGCGTCGAGCTCGCGGATCCCTCGGGCTCGGTCGTCGACGCGGTCGACGTGGATGCTGCGGGCCGCTTCACGCTGTCCGCCGCGGCGCGCGGCGCGGGCACCGTGCGCTTCGAACTGCGCCTCCTCGGCGCCGAGCGCGCCGTGGTCGACACGGTCTCGGTGCCGCTCATCGTCGAGGGCGGCGAGTCGCTCGCCGTGATTTTGAGCTACGGCGCGGTCAACCCGGAGCTCAAGTATTGGCGGCGCTGGGCGCTTGATGCGGGGCTGCGGCCCCGCGTGTCGGCGGGGGTGACCGAGGGCGTCAGCTTGCACGACGGGGACGCGGGCCTGACGCCGGCGGCGCTGGCGCAAACCGATCTCGTCATCGTCGATGCGCGTGGCTGGGCCGGACTGACCGCGGCGGAGAAAACCGCGCTGCGCGCGGCAATTACCCAGGGTCTCGGGTTGTTGTTGCGCGCGGACGGACCGCTGGACTCCCAGACGGCTGCTGATTGGCGCGAACTCGGCTTCGATGTGACCGCGACCGCGGCGGCGGGCAGCGTGACCCTCGACCGGCGCTTGGGGTTGCGTGAGCGCAGTGCTTTCACTCTGGCGCCCGTCGCCGTCGCTGCGGCCCCAAGCAGCGTGCAGCTGCAGGCGGACGATGGCACACCACTCGCGTGGTGGCGCGCAGAAGGTCAGGGTCGCGTCGGGCTCTGGCGTCTGGTCGACAGCTATCGGCTCATGCTCTTGGGCGAGCCGGAACGCTATGCCGATTTATGGGCCGGCACGCTCGACCTGCTCGCGCGCCCGCGTGCGCCCGATCCGCCGGCTCCGCAACGGCCGGCCAACGCCTGGGTCTTCGAACGGGTGATTCTCTGCGGCTTGGGCGCCGCGGCGAGCGTGCGCCCGCCCGGCGGCGGTGCGCCCGTGGCGCTGACGGTCAACGCCGAGACTTGCGCGGGATACTGGCCCGATGCCGCGGGTTGGCATGTCCTTCAGACCGGTGCCGCGAGTTGGCCGTTCTACGTGCGCGCCGCCGCCGATGGCGGCAGTCTACGGACCGCGCTCGCGGCGCGCGCGACGGCGGCGATGATGAGCGCTGATTCGGGTCCGCCGGCCGCGGCGGGGCGTGACACCGCGTCGCCGGCTGCGCCGCGGGCGCCGATGGCGCGCTGGCCGTGGTTTCTCGCCTGGCTTGGCGTCAGCGCGGTCCTGTGGTGGCAGGAACGACGTCGTAATCTGCGCGCGCCGGTGAGTGTAGCGGCCCCCTGGCGAATTTCTCAATGAACACGGCGCGTTGATCGATTGACCGCCGTGCCGGGCAGGCGCCATCTTAAGTGCTGATGGGAAGCCTGCTCCGGCATTTCCGTCGATGATGAGTTCAGTGGCGGTTGGCGCCCCCGGTGGCAAACATTTCCTGGGTGCCGAGTGCGCCTTTGTGAACCGTGCTCGTATCCATCATGTCGAATATTTTCGTCTGATACGCGATGTATTCATCGTGGGAAATCGTCCCATCTCCGTCGGTGTCGATCTTGTGCATCATCGCCGGTGCGCAATCCCCGCGCGTAGCCGCCGGTGGCGAACGACACCAAGTCCCCGCCGTCGGCGCTCACGAAGGTTTTTGCATCGAGAGTACCGGTCTTGTTCTTGTCCAGCATCGCGAATACCTTCTCCTGATAGGCGAGCCATTCGTCCTTCGAAATCATGCCGTCACCGTTGGTGTCGATCTTGTGCATCATCGCCTCGGAGCGCAGGCCCCGCGCGTAGCCGCCGGTGGCGAACGACGCCATGTCATCGGCGAGCGACGCCGCCGAATAGGTGAACGCAACGGCGCAAGCCATCAATGCCATTGACGGGCGAAAATATTGAAGCGGGCGAAAATATTGAAGCGGGCGAAATGAGTGAGACGTGGCCATGGTTGTTCCCCCTATGAAAGTCATTTGTTGATGTCGAGCCATTTGTCGATGTCGAGCAGTCGACCGCTCGAGGCGCGCTTATATTACGGCAGCCCCGGATGTTCCGGCGCATAGGGGAAACCGGCCGGCGGCGTGACGCGATGCGGCAGCGGCACCGATCGACCGGATACCCTCCAGACTGCTGTGGGGAAAGACCGACGGGGCAAATCGGCGCCTGACGACTGAATTTTTATGGACTTCCGGTAAAGTTCGCGACCGAAAGAGCGGTGGATGACCGGCAACTTTGAATTATTCCGGTGAGGTGATTCGTGCAGATTAGGTTCGGTTATGAATTGGTGTATAGCGTGCCGCAACTGACGCCGATGATTTTCACGCTGCACTGCCTGCCGCAAGGAAGTCAGCAGCTGCTGCGGCCGGACGTCATGCGCACCGAGCCGGCGGTTCCGCTGTGTTTTTATCCCGACGCGTTTGGCAATACGGGCACGCGATTGGAAGCGCCCGCCGGGCTTTTGCGTGTCACGGCCGATGGGATCATGGAGGATTGCGGTGCACCGGAACCCGCGCACTGGGCGGCCGCCGAACACCCGGTCCGCGATCTGCCGCCGGAGACCTTGCAGTACCTGCTGGCGAGTCGCTACTGCGAGACGGATCTGCTGATGGATGAGGCGTGGCGTTTGTTTGGGCACCTCTCACCGGGCTGGTCACGGGTCCAGGCGATTTGCGATTTCGTGAATCGCGAGGTCGTGTTCGGCTATCCGTTTGCGCGTCCTACCAAGACGGCCCTCGAAACCTTTCGGGAACGGCAAGGCGTCTGTCGGGATATGGCGCATCTGGCAATTTCCTTCTGCCGTTGTCTCAACATCCCAGCGCGTTATTGCACCACTTATCTGGGTGACATCGGCGTGCCGCCCGTCGATGCCCCCATGGATTTCGCCGGTTGCATGGAGGTGTTCTTGGGCGGCGGGTGGCATGTGTTCGATCCACGCAACAACGCACGAAGAATCGGCCGCATCATCATTGCGCGCGGTCGCGACGCGGGCGATGTGGCGATCAGCACCGCCTTCGGCGCGGCGTGGCTGCAGACCTTCCGGGTGTGGACCGAGGAGGTTTCAGACGTCGCGGCTGCTCGGATGCTCACCGCCGACGATGAATGCGGGACGGTGAATCGAGCGGCGTAAACGTCGGGCCGCGCGGATCGGTGGTGCGTCTCAGGCGCGCTTTCTTCTATTTGTCTTGCGCAGGGCCGGCGGCGCGGCGCGGCCGCCCGGTTTCTTCAGGCTCGCCTTGAGCGCCGCCATCAGATCAATCACCTCGGCCTTGGGCCGCTCATCGACCGCCGGTTCGCCGACATCGAGGGAGTGCGTCTCTTTATTGCGTATTTTTTCCTGAACGCGCCGCTTGAGATCCGCGCGATAGGTATCCTTGAACTTACTCGCGGTGAAGTTGCCGGCCATGCTCTGCACCAGCTGCTTCGCCATGGCAAGTTCCGCCGCGCTGATCTTGGCCGCCGGGATGCGATCGGTTGCGGGCAGCACCTCGTCGGCGAAGCGCAGAGTCAACAGCATCAGCGACTGACCCGGGGGAGAAATTGCGCAGAGGTGCTGCCGCTGGTGCATGACGAAAGTCGCGACCGCAACCTTGTCGGTCGACTCGAGCGCCTGCCGTAATAGCGTGTACACCTTGTCACCGCCTTTTGCCGGCGCCAAATAATAGGGCTTCTCGTAGTACATCGCCGGAATCTGCGACACATCGCAAAATGTGTCGATCTCGATGGTTTCCGAGGCCTTCACGTTGGCATGTTTGAAATCGGCGTCGGCGAGGGCGACAAAGTCGCCTTTCTTGTACTCGTATCCCTTGACGATATGCGCCCAATCGACTTCCTTGCCGGTCTTTTTGTTGACACGCTGATAGCCGACGGGGGCGAAGTCGCGGCTGTCGAGCATATGCAGCGGCAAGGTGTTTTCCTTTGACGCGGTATGCAAATCCACGGGTACATAGATCAACCCGAAGGACACTGCACCTTTCCATAGAGCTCGTGGCATATGCGGCGATTACAACCAATATGCGAAGAATGAAGAAGTGTCGGAGTGCCCGTTTCGATATCAGAGTTCGCTGACAGCAAGTCGGGTGCCGCTGGTGTCGCGGGTGTGACCGGCTGTCGCGCTACTATGACGGTTTTGTGACGGCACCAGCATGAACTCTGAACACAAAAGCACAATCACGCCGGCAAAACGTGCCGAGGCCCTGGCTGCGCGGCGACAACTCAAGATGGCGAGCTCCGCGCATGCGTACGTCCGCGGGAGCACTGTACAATTTTATCGGTGGCTGGAAGAGCACGGCAACCGTGCAGTTCCCAAGGGCCCGCCGGTGTGGATTTGCGGTGACTGTCATGCGGGCAACCTGGGACCCTTGGCGGCACCGGACGGCAAGGTTCACGTGCAGATTCGCGATCTCGATCAAACGGTCATCGGCAATCCTAATCATGATCTCATTCGCCTCGCGCTGTCGCTTTGCTCAGCGGCTCGTGGATCAGACCTCCCCGGGGTGACGACGGCACACATGCTCGAACAAATGATGATCGGCTACCGGCGGGCGCTCAAAGGACCGCGGGCGCAAGAACGCATCGAAAGCGACAAGCCGGAGAGCATCAAGGTGGTGATGCGCCGCGCCACCGCGCGAACCTGGAAGCACCTTGCCAGGGAGCGTCTGCAGGACGTGAAGCCCACCATCCCGCGAGGCGAGCGCTTTTGGCCTTTGACCCGGGACGAAAGCAAAGCGATCGATGCGCTGTTTGACGATGACCGTGTGCGCAAGCTCGTGACCTCGCTCAGGTCGCGCGCCGATGACGCCACGATCGAAGTGCTCGATGCAGCCTATTGGATGAAAGGCTGCAGCTCTTTGGGGCGGCTGCGGTTTGCCGTGCTGCTGAGAGTGGGTACCGGGAAAAAACGCGAGGATGAATTCTGTTTGATCGACCTCAAAGAGGCGACCCCCGCCGCGGCGCCACGTGCCTCGCGGACGGCCATGCCGAAAGACCATGCGCAACGGGTGGTGACGGGGGCGCAGCATTTATCCCCGGCCCTGGGGGAGCGAATGATGGCGAGCAAACTTCTGGGGCAATCGGTGGTGATCCGGGAACTCATGCCTCAGGATCTAAAACTCGAGATCGACCGGCTGTCACGCGAGGAAGCCGTGAATTCGGCCCGCTATCTGGCGGAGGTGGTGGGCAAGGCTCACGCCCGGCAAATGGACGCATCGACGCGCCGGGAATTTGCCTCATCGTTCGACCCGTCGTTAAAGCAGCGCAAGGCCACGCGCCTCCATGCTCCGTCATGGCTCTGGTCCAGCGTCGTGGAACTCGCATCAACCCATGAAGCCGCCTATCTGGAGCATTGCCGGCGTTATGCGTTGGACTAGACCTGGCGTTTAACCTGGACCGGGACCTCGCCGCTGTCTTCTCCCTCCCAGTAGTGAACCCGCTCGGCGTGAACCTTGATCAGCACGATGCCCGGCGTATTGACGCCCTGATCGAACCAGCGGTCCAGGTCTTTGGCCCAATGCTTGGAAAAACTTGCCTTATCGCGGATCAAGTCCGCTTTGCCTTCGACCGCGATGAACAACCCGGGTTTGCCGAGCAGCCCCTTGGAGCCCGCAAGCGACAGGGCAACGGTCGGATCGCGCTCGATGTCTTGCACCATCGTCGATGTCTCGGACGTAAAAAAATAGCTGTCGCCGTCGTATTCCACCTCGCCGTTGTTGCTCATGGGGCGGCCGGCCAAGGCGCCGTTGGCGGCGCGGGTGAACAGCATCGAAAAATCGATGCCCTGCATTTTCTTGGACAATTCCTGAATAGTCATGGTCACGTGGGTCTCCTGTAAAAAAGGTTCGGCTCACACCTAGTCTCGTGATTCGCGGGGAGCACCACAATCAGCGCAATCCGACGATCATTGGCGACCTTGGCGCCGGCGACTTTCGGATTTTTCCGGCAAATTTGATCACGCAGTCTTCGGGGCATGGCGTTTGACTGGCAGTCCTACTCAGACTAGACTTATGACTAGTCTGAATGAGAGGAAATCTTGGTGAAGAATTGGCCTGTACAAGATGCAAAGGCGCGCTTCAGTCAGTTTCTAAAGGCAACGCTTACGCAGGGACCGCAAGTCGTCACGATGCGTGGCGCGGAAGCAGCTGTGCTGGTGCCTGTTGAGGAATGGCGTCGCCTGAACGCGAGAGCGCGTCTCGGATTCAAGGCGTTACTGATGGCGTCCGATGCTCGCGGTGAACTGACCCTTCCGACTCGGGGCAAATGGCGCCGTCGAGCGACCCAACAGCGCTCCTAATGCCGTATTTGTTGGACACCAATGTCGTCTCTGAGCTGCGCAAGCCCAAGCCTCACGGAGCGGTGGTGGCTTGGATCGAAAAGATTCCGGATGAGTCTTTATATGTTTCCGCCGTCACTCTGGGGGAGATACAGTCTGGAATAGAAATGACCCGAGAGCAGAATGCGGCCAAGGCTGAAGAAATTGAGTTATGGTTGGATGAAGTGGCCCAGTCGTATAACGTGCTGGCGGTGGATGCGGCAATTTTCAGACGCTGGGGACAGTTAATGCACCGTCGCGTGGACCACCACCTGGAGGATGCACTGATTGCTGCCACCGCACTCGTCCGAGAACTTACGGTCGCCACACGCAATGTTGACGATTTCAAACCGTTTGGTGTCGCGATGGTCAATCCGTTCAAGTGAATGCCGGTAGCGTTCCATCCGAGATTGTTGACTAAAGATGGCCGATACAAAATTGATTACGCGAAAGCTATCGGTTGCCCCCATGATGGAATGGACCGACTGCCACTGCCGCTATGTGCACCGGCTGTTCGCGCCGCACGCCTTGCTGCACACCGAGATGATCGTCTCGACCGCCTTGATTCGCGGCGACGCGCGCCGCTTGCTCGAGCATGATCCTGCCGAGCACCCGGTCGCTCTTCAGTTAGGCGGCTGCGATCCACGAGAACTCGCAGCGGCCGCGCGCATCGGGGCCGCCGCGGGCTTCGTCGAAATCAATTTGAACGTGGGCTGTCCGAGCGACCGCGTCAAGAACGGCTCGTTCGGGGCATGCCTCATGCTCAAGCCCCAATTGGTGGCGGATTGCGTGCGCGCCTTGCAGGATGCAACCTCACTGCCGGTCACCGTCAAGTGCCGCATCGGCGTCGATGAGCGGGACGACTATGAGTTCTTCACCACCTTTGTCGATGCGGTGGCGGCAGCCGGCATCGCTGCGCTGATCGTGCACGCCCGCGCGGCGATCTTGGGCGGTCTGTCCCCGAAGGAGAATCGCGAGATTCCGCCTCTCAAGTACGATTACGTGCATCGGCTCAAGCAGGAGCGGCCGGAGCTGATCACCATCTTGAACGGCGGCCTCGCCACCGTGGCCGACGTCCGTGCCCACGGGACGGGTCTCGACGGCGTGATGATCGGCCGGGCGGCTTATCACCGTCCGGCTCTGCTCGCCGAACTGGAACAGGCGCTGATCGATCCCGCGTGGCAGATTCCCGAGCCCCAGGAGATCGTCGAACGCGTGGTTTCCTATGCCCGGGTGTGCGCGCGGCGCGGGATTCGCCTGCATTCGATCACTCGCCACATGCACGGATTGATGGT
>Ga0209611_10005388_pt1 | contig 21450 bp, 19 predicted proteins | sample S1TSphgellanicum_3_FD_187693 | JGI IMG/M metagenome (GOLD analysis project Ga0209611, IMG submission 187693) | Host-associated microbial communities from peat moss isolated from Minnesota, USA - S1T2_Fc - Sphagnum magellanicum MG (SPAdes) (version 2) | ecosystem: Host-associated > Plants > Peat...
GGTAAACATTCGCGGGTAAAGAATGTTATGACAAGGTGCTAAATGAAGAATTTTAAAGAATTTTAATGTGCAAAATGAAGAATGTCATAACTATGAATTGAGGTGCCTGGCAGCTGACATGGGAGCTCATTCAATGCAGCCAAAGAAAATTTTCAAACTCTCCTTTTGAATGTTGAATAGTTGTGGTCACCACCCGCTTTCATGGGGTTTATTTTGTAGTCTTCAAGCTGCAGAGACAAATGCAAAACCCACTATCATCAGCCAGCTAAACCCAGTAGGCTGCTCATGCATGCTTGCAAAATCTGCATACCTTTGGGCTAACTGTTATTTGGCACATGCTCAAATCTAAATAATCCTTGAGTAAGTTGTGCACATTCTCCACACACATGCCTTTGTTGATAAGTTTGAAAATCCTAAAACTACCTGTGTTGATCTAAGGCCAGACCTAGGCCAGATGGTTAGGGCTAGTGGTTTATTGTAGCTTGATGCATAGTGCAGAATAGATAATCAAGAATGGAAATGCTCCTCACCTCTGTGGTGTTAGATGACTGATAGCCTGCCAGACATTGCTGAAAATAGCTCACAAGTTGATCTAGCTCAATCCCCTTCATTGCAAGGACGTACATTCACATTCACATGTCTGGGTGAAAATGTGATGGCCATGGAGTTCCTGTCCTATACAGACAAATGTCTCGATTAACCAGGACCCTGGGAGAGGTCCTTCATATGTATATAAATAGCCAGCGGTATTCCACCTAGCTCAAGCATTCAAAAGTTGGTTCTCACTACTTGGCACATCTGAATCCATGAGCAATGCTGCAAAGTATTTGAAGGGATGGAAATACACCTGACAGACAGGTCATTGAGCAAAGTTAACAGACTCCATCTCATCAGCCAAGTGGCCAAGTTGCAGGTACAGCTATATTTCTGTTTTCCCTTCCCTTGTAGAGATCTGTTTGCATGCATGCCAATCCATCCATGTTCTGATAGCAGTTTGTGATACTGACATTTCTTTTCAGCAATCACCCAGGAGCAGAACTAAAACCACATATTCCAGGTTTTACTCACCAAGCATGTGTCACCCAGTATGTGGCCGTACTGTAAGGTTATGTCAATGTTATTTCCCTTGGTTTACTGACTAAAGGAGTGCAACCAGAGCAGACAAGCAAAGAAGGATTTGGACAAGAATGAATTCATCAACTGTCAGGCTTTTGCCTAATAGTCATAGAACCCACTCTGGTGGCAAGGAGTTGAAGGAGGAGTGATTATGGCAGAGGTGGCAACAGCAACAGAAAGATCTTTCATGGGGTGGTCAGTCCAGTGGTTGAAATAGTTGCAAGATTTGCATGGGCTTTCAATTTTGGATCCATAGAAATCTTCATACAATATGTAATTTACAAGACAGCCTAGAAAATTTAGGTTGCTGGAGAGTGTTACAAAGGAGCAGGGATTAATAATATCTTGATGCTATTGAAATGGTCTCCAAAGCAGACCAGGAGCAACTGCAATATCTGCACAATCAAAGGAGGGCTTCTTTGCACAACGATTCATTTTTTGGTTGATAGAGAGGATACTTGGAGAGACAATGTGCCGATGTGTCAAGATCCATGAACGAGTGTAAATTTTGCAACCAACAAAGCAATAACTTTTAGAGAGAAACTCACAATAACTGCCTTCTTTTGTTGAAGCAAAACAGAAATCAGATTCAAAAATATAATCGTAGAAATTCATTTCACTTGGTCGATAATTATCTCAATAGAAACAACATCCACAATGGTTTGAACTGTTTCAAAATGCAAATTTAAATCCTGTTTTACCTTATTTGGGTCCCAATGATGGGAGGGGTGTGCCGGCCTAGGAAGTAGTGCAAGACCAAGGCGACGCACGCGGGGCCAGGCAGCAAGCTGCCGGACGGCCCCGCTCCCGAGAAAAATTAGATTAATATCATGAGGCTCGATGAGCCTCGTATCAGATATTAAACTGATAAGAACAGATACTACACTTGATCTTAGCCAAAAGGCCGAGAAAGGTATGAATTCAAGGTTGTATCCAGGGGGTTTATATACTATGCTGCTAAAATTCTTCTGGTAATGAATATGGGATGAATACGAGCGTGTGTTTTCCGGTTTGTTCCTTCGCTTTTGCATGTGTTTTCTGGCACGTAGTGTGATACGATTCTAGCTAAGGTCGCGCGATCCCGCATTACTGTCTGAATAGTTGCAGAATCACTGGTTTCCAAAGACGCCCAATAACCTCAAGAATTTGCCAAAACATGTTTGGCTTTGGCTTCAGGTAATGAGTTTTCCTCGTGCATTTATCACACTTTGCACTAGGACAATTCCAAGTGTTGCGATGAAAGGATGCACAAATCATCAGGTAAATATCACTGGACATAGTACCTCGGTACAAATTGTGCAAGTCTCACCTTCACATGGTTATTGCGATTATGTTTGCAGTCTATCAAGCTGTTGTCATGGAGATCTTCATAGACACATTGTGGTTGCAGCTATAGATCTTCATAAGCACACAAGCACATTATTCTATGCTTTCCTTTTAGGTTTGTGTGCATGGTGTTTTCAGGCAGGAAACATTGAGGCTACAACTACAGTATACTGGAGGCCACAAAAAGCTTTAAGGGACCCCTCATCTTTTTGTGAGAGATACTGGCCTCCAAGAATTGAGTTGATTAAACAAACATAAGTATGCCATGGCAGTGACATGAGGAATTAGGATTGTTTGGGGATGTGATGATTGTACTGACACCAGGCAATTTAAGTTTGAGCAGCACTTGGTGTGCCTTCTTGTGGAGGGTTTGTATGTTGCAGCTTTCATACTGTTGCTCATGTGCTCCATAATGACTTTCTATAGGGGATGGTGAGGAAATCTTGGTTCTGTGCCATACCATGCATACAAAATGGTGTGTCAAAAGTAAAGGTTGAAACAGAAGGTGCGAGTAAGTCTTAGCAGAGGCAAGTGTTAGTTCAACTGTACTAGTTTAGTTAGAAATAATGACACCAATAAATTGAACATTATAGCAATTTGATTTGTGAATGTAAGCTTGCCATTTTGACTCTTGCTAAGACCCCAAGTCAGGATTGTATGGACACCTTGACAGTAGTTAAAACTAGGTTGCCTCTAAGAAGTCAAGGGAGCCACAATCTACAAACTTGGCTTTTAGCTGCTGGTGAAGTTTTATCTGAACCTTCTTTCAGATACAAGGAAGGCCAAATTTGTAACTCTTCTTACTTGTGGTGTGCATTCAGATTCAGCTTACATCCTGGACCCACCCTTGCCCAGTATTTCTGATCATGCCTGCAAATAATTCTGACCTGAGTGAAGATGTCCTTTGCAACATTGAATCTCGAGGCCTTCTCAGCAAGTACAACTCCAATTGCACATGTTGTTTGGTTTTTGCACTAACACCTCAACTCACATCTCAACATGTCAGATAATTAGGTGAAATTGTAGAGTATTACACATATCTTAGACAATTTTATCTTATGAACCAAGAACTGTTATGTTTGACTCACAGGAACCCTACAATAAATTTCTGAGTATACTCCAGGCCAAAGACAAAAAAATAGACAGTGACCACTGAAGGACCATTATACATCTAGCAACAGTAACCAAGAAATCAATAACATGAGAACAGTTGTAGACCTTTTGATACAAATTCTCTAGCCATCTCCAAATGAGTGGTTTCCAGTGTTGGGTCCATCTTCTCTCCTCATATGACAGCATTGGTAATTCCAATTCCCCTTCATACGAAATAACTGATTTGAGAATCCAAAACAGTAGCTTCATTCTAAAAACGATTGCAAAGCCATGTAAAATTATAGGCAACCAGATGAACACTACCACTCTGTTCTACCAAAACCTCTGGAACTGTGTACTTGTGAAGGTGGTTTGGCAACCTAAACTTTTTGGCCATGGCTTGTGTGCAGGAAGCCTACAGATGCATTACTTAGGTTTCTTCTAGTATTACTTCACCTGCTCGCCAGACTTGGACAGTTTTCATGTTCCCTGCTTAGCACTCGGGAGTCATGTGATGTGCAGGATGTTGAAAGATTAAAATTGATGAAGAAAATGGCTCTTAACATTTGTTAGAATGAGTTTGCGTGTGCCAACATACAGATGTTCACCATGGATGGACAAAGAGCACTCTCCAGTTACAAGTTGGGATCACAGGTTGCTTCCAAGGACTGCAATCAGGACTGGAGACTTGTTGATCACATGGGCTTCACGGCCAGTTTGTTTTGTTATTTGATTGTGCTTCCTCAAGTTCAACTCGTGGAATACCTGTAGTGTGTATCTTATAATTCAATACACAATTTTCCATTGCGACTCCTAGTAGATTGAAGGCGTGTCAAAGTGTGGTTTTGAACTGACACCTAGTTATCATGCAAAAACAAGGCTACCCTGTGTTTCTCAGGCTGATGAGATGTTGGAGTTATTGTCAAATTTCAATGGAATGTGGAAACACCCTTGGTGGCTCATATGGTTCTGGTCATTTTTAGTTCTGGAAAACTGGAAAAAAAAGGAAAAGGGTTAAAAGATGTGTCTCAGGCTAGGTCTAGTTGGAAATTTATTTGGCATAGTCCTAGTGTGGGATGAAAGGAGGTTAACTAAAAATCCATTGGGATGAAGATCTAATGAATTGGCAGAGTAGGCGGATGGTGCAAAAAATGATAGAAGATGGGTTAGTTGATAAAATTGTTTCTGGTTTTGTGGATATGGGAGTGTTCGTGTTGTCTGTTGCAGGTTATTTCTATCAGATGTTTGTTGGTGTGCGCTTGCTTTGTGAAAGTCCTGAACTATGGGTGTGATGAATTCTGTTTGTTATTCTTCAATGGTTTTGGAAATGGCAGGCTCTGCAAAGGCAAATGAGGATGGACTTGCGGAGAAGATGGTGGATGCCAAGATAAAAGAAGAAGGGATTCCGGAAGCTAAGCTCTCTTTCCTTTGGTGTTCTTAGTGGATTGTGTGTGATGATAGTAGAAAGAAGTAGATAGGAATAAAAGTCTATAGTGCTTGTGAAGTAAATGTTGATGGGAAGAATGCCCTCAACCTTTGTTCTAGAAGATATTCCAATTCTAAGTGTTATTCCACTACGTACTTGAGTGGGAATGTTTGAAGCATGATAGAATGGCATGAATGAACAAATAAGTAAAGCTGTTGGAATTGATGAAATTCTGTAGGGGACAATGCTGGCCAGTCTGAGGGAACATCAATCCGTGGGGATTCAATTGGGGTCTTGTTCAGAAAGTTGAGACCCTTATCTTAGGAACTCTGGGGATTATGGTGTCTGAATCTTGTCAAAAAAAATCTGTGTTGTTATGGGATATTGTTTTTCTCTCTTTAATTTCCAAGTGAATTAATGTAGGGAGAGTATTTGTGGGTATTCAGTTGGGGTGTTGTTCAGAAAGTTCAAACCCTTGTCCAGGGAACTTCAGGGAATGCGGTGTAGTTGGGAATATCGTCTCTTCTTTGCTAAATTTCTGAGTGACTTGTTGAAAGTGCATCTATGAGGTTGTTGTTGAGGATTTGATTAAGTGTAAGACCAAGATGACCAATTGAGAGAGTCTGGAAAGATTTGATCCAACAATCTCTACAAAACATCATTAGGTAGAAGATAGGTTCAACAAAAAAAACAAGATTCATAGCCAGTCAGCAGAGATGAATCACAACAGATGTTATGTTCGGGGAAAGGTTAGGTGGTAGAAGTGATCGGAAGATTGAAGAAGCAAAACTGTAATGTATGGACCTATGAATCTATTGTGAAAAAATGACAACTGCTTGAATAGCATGTTTGAGGTTTTAGGTTGCCTCCTTTTTTGTCACACTCAGAACCCAAGTTTAAAAAGATTGTAATGTAAACAAGGCAACTGAGTTGTTCACTTCCTGGCTAGCTCACAATTGCTGAAGTAACTATTAATCAAAAGACGCAAGGCTCAAACGAGTGTTGTGTTGGTACCCAGATGCAAGTGTTAAAACCGATGATTTTGGATCTAGGTATCAAGAACCTGACCCGATCTAAGTATAAAGACCTTGACATAGATCTTTATTTGTGAATTGTTCATCACGGTAGAACCTGGGTAAAATTGGAACCTTTTACTTGTCGGTTTTAGGTCAAAGAAATTTTTGAGGACCTGCTCAAGTTTGAGTGTCTTAGATGAGTACTATTAGAGTTTAAGGTTTTTCTTATCACATTGAATAAAAAAAAAATTTCAAGTATGATCAGAGTATGTCAAGATTTTGAGGTATAGATCAAAGTTTTTATATTATTTTACATTCTAAACATACCTTGCATTAGGTATGCTCATATATAATCTGTAATTCAATGTCTTTTTTAAAGTTTTGTGACAATCTAAAATGCGTAGGAAAGCTATATGATGAATTCCATGTCAAGTTGAATCAGAAGAAAACTTTTAAAATCATGATGCTATGTTCTACTTGAAACTGTATTATTCAGTTCAACACTCCTAAACCTTATATCCAATAATTGTCATGAATTGAGAAAAATCAATTGAGCTGTATTTGAAGGTTCTGAAAAAAAAGAAGAAAAAGTTATAAAATATATTATACTCGGGACCGTATATTCTTTTCAAAACCAATACCTGCACAACACTGGTTCGATTTCCAACCTGGTTAGTTTTCTGGGTTTGCCACAAATTCGGAGTTTTCTGCACTGCAGAGTTGGCGCTCCTGGCTGCTCCTCACATGCTTGTTTCGTCATGGCTGCAAGCTCCAAAGCGATTGCTTTCTCTTCTGTTGATGTTTCCAACTCTTGTGTAAGGATCCAGTGACTCTTGAAGAAGAAGAAGAAGAAGAAGAAGAAAGAAAGTCGGTTTTTAGGGATTTCGGTTTAAGACGAAAAAGGGTGCGAGGAAGAAGATGGAAGGAGCGGGGGGAATGTGCAGGAGGAGGATTGGGTGATAGCTACTGGAGGAAGGAGGAAGAAATTTTACGGTTTTTGGTTTTTGGGGTGGGGTTTTTGGGGTGGGCGAGAAGAAGAAGAGGGTGCGAGAAAGATGGAGGGAGCCGGGGGGACCACGAGGATGGGAAGCAGGTCGTCAACCAGGCACGGACCAGCTTCAGTTTTTCAAGGAAAAGTGAGGCGATGGCGGAAATCGTGGACGCAAGTTGCATCTCCGTCTCCCTCCGCCTCCGGCTCTCGAATTCTTCTGTACAAGTGGGTTCCCCTTGCGCCACCGGCCAATGCCAATGGTATGTCCTTCGTCTCGCCAGAGTTGAAACCACAGCTCTGTTGGTTAGGTTTGATGGCTACATTCAAGTGGCTTTAGATGCAGCTCTCTCTCTGTCTCTCTCGCTGTCTCTCTGTCTCTTTGTGGGTGTTTGCTTGATGTTATCCATACTAGTCAAGTGAACTCAGATGGTGGTTCACCGGCTGTACCAGGCATCCCAAGTATAGGGGAATAGAATGTCCAAGTTAGGGTTGTTTGCAGACACAGCATGACTCATCATGTTTTCCTGTTGCAGCAGAGGAGATAAGCTTCTTATAGAGTTTCTGTTGTGAATTCCTTGTCCAGGAGGCAAGGAGGTGACTGCAGAGGAAACAACACCACCAAAAGTTCTGCGGTTCTTGCCTGTAGGTTCTTCATTTGCCATATCTCTCTTTGTGCTTTGGGCTGAGTATCTCTGAGCAAGCATGTCTACTCTGAGCAATGCTTTTGTTATGAGAGCTTTGGAAGGTGTTAAGCTTGTATTTTTGGAAACCTCTCACATTTTATGACAATTTGTTTTCTTGAGGTTATTTGATCTTGCAGTGCTGTTGTGTGTGATCCAGGTAGTAGTAGTGCAAGCTCAGAGAAAAAAAGAAGAGGAGAGGAAAGCAGCTGAGGAAGCTGAAGCTCTTAACCAAGAAGAGAATGAGCAACCACAAGCCATGGATACTACTGATGGTTCACTGCATGAAGACATCCCAACTAATCCTTCAGAGGTGGAATTTGAGGCTTTTTCTATCTGTTTGGAAGTGTACATTTCTGTGCCTTCTAATGTGATGTTCAGTTTTGTAGTTTTTTTTCCTTACTTTGTCTCAAATGATCTTCTTACTTGCAACACCTTTCTTAACCCCTGGGATGTACCAGTGAGGTTTCTTGTAAATCAATTTGACAGTGATTCTTCTAATCCTGAGGAGCAAATGGCATGCATGCTGACTAACTTATCATGATAGATTGTGATCTTCTTGTTAATCTCCTATTATTGATGTGACTACAAGTCCTGCAAATGGCTCTCACTGATGCATTCACTTACGGCTCTGTAGGAGTTGAATGCAGCAAATGACCACACAGAGCTAGGCACTGAGAGTTTGAACGATGAAAGCATACCAAATTCCAAAGGAAATGGTCTGTTGTTAGATGCTTCAAAGGAGGGACAAGCGGGTGAAACGGTAAAGTGTTCGAGCCAGAGAAGTGTGAATACCTCTGTTTGATTTCGGCTTATACCCAACATGCTGCTGGTAGACATGCAGTTCTGTGGCAGTTTGCTCTACAGCACAGTAAAGTTATAAATTGCAAGGGACATGAGCAGCAGGATGATTAAAGATTTCTCCCATTGGAATTTTTCAATAACTGTGACACCTTTGGTTGTGTGTAGGAGGAGAATCTGGACCAGCTAGGCCTGGAGAGTGCCCAGACAGAATTGGGTGCATCTTAAAGTCTTGAAAGAGTGTTGTCCTGGCAATTTCAATTCTTTTTTCTTGGTAGCTATGCACTTATTAGAGTTAAAACAGTTTTTGTACACTTCTAGACCACTTCACCTCAAAGAACACATTTATTATTGCCCATGTAAGTCTGGACATCAGCCTTCATTCTTTGGTGAATTTTCTAAACCTCATAGAGTCGTACACTATGACTTTGGAACTGAGATGAATTCAAAGTGAAAACCTTGCAGAAACGACATTACATAGCTCCAAGTGATATGGAGCTGCAGATCAATGCTTTCTTCAGATGGCTTGATTTTAGAATTCCTTTCAGAGGACACAACACAAATGTGGTTCATTTTTCTCTTTTATGTGTCAATCATCAGAACTTGACCATAGTTTGGTGAAATCTATTTTGGTAAAATTGTTGACCATAAGCCTGCTTATGTGTGGAGTTTTTCTTTTGGCATTATGTCAACACCTGTCATATCTGCATTTTTAATTGTTGTCAGAGTGCTGTACTTGAGGACCTTGGTATCTTCCATTCTCATTGTCTTTGTTCAGGTGGTATGTACTGGTATTGGGAACTATTATACCATCCTAACTCAGCAATAGGTTGTAGTGAGAACATGATGCTGATTTATAACTTACTGGATTACTTGCCAACTAAGAGCAGACAGAGTGAGTGCAAGCTTTAGAAATCAAAAACCTGCAATTGCAGTTCTCAAAATGAATGGAAGTGGGTGTTTGATATGGTGGTTACGGTGTAGTGGTGAGAGTGAAGGATCACCGACAGAAATTTCCTTTTCACTGCATTATGCTTGAATGAAGGGCCTGTGTAAATATTCACCAAAGCAGCAATTGATAGGAGTTGTTAAAGAGCTGTTTGATCTCTAGAGCTTTCCACTACAACTTGGGTGTCAGCAGGCACAGTCTGCACTAAACTTCATCATCTGGATTTTGATGCACCATTTCTTCTGCTTGGTCCAATGCACCATGTGCTTTCTGAATCGATCTTGAGAACTTCTCTGAGTTCAAGTTTGGATAGGGCAATTTCGTGTATTACCCTTCTAAAGGTCCAAGTAAATATTGTATCATTTTAGCAGAGTTCCCTAATCAATTCTGTTTAGAGCAATATAGATCTTTGGTTGTTTGCAAGATCATATTTTTTTTCTGACAATAGAAGTTCTTTGGTTGTTTCAATAGTAGGCTTTGGTAGCAAGAATATCTATAATCACTTTCATTTACATTCCATGAGTACCATAAGCATGGTGGAAATTCATGCACAATTTAGTTTAAATCTTTTCATTTTCACCAGAAATTTGATGTTATGGTTGGTAGGTGCAACTTCAAAAGACATCCTAGCTAAAACTGAATTCAATTTGTGATATATATGAGACCAATATTGATATCACAAATGTGGCATTACAGTTTGGGTTCATTAGACTTATAGTTGTTGGTTCTTGAGTTTATTAGTGCTACAAGAAGCTTATTAGTGCTACTAGTTCATGAGAAGTCTAATAGTGCTACAATAGCATTAAGCTATAGTGTGCATCATTGTTCTGTACTCCTCCTTTTTTCACCCTAAGAGTGCATATCTTTTGGCATTTTAGTTCCAAAGCCTGAAATATATATTGGGTGTCCTTCTCCCATCAAACTACTACTGTTTTCACCTAACCTATCTTTGACAATGGCAAATTGCAAACCTCACTACTCACAAGTTCAATACTGGCATTGACACTTTGCAATGTGTCAATCCAATATATTTTGTCTTATGTCACAAATACATGTTTGATTTTGGAAACCCTAATTTACTTCATTCTTAAAGTGATTTGGCGGAAAATTGGTGAAGCACCTTGATGTGAACAAAAACCTTATCTACATACTATTTTTCCTGTTTGATATATTTACCCAATTTCACTCGGTTCTACATGGCCATTAGTAGCATGTAAAATTGTGTTTGTTGGCCTCGCCTACTACCAAGGCAAGGATATTGTGCTTAGATTCATTACAGAGTATAGTAGATTAAGCGATTTTGGCCCCTAGGTAATAATAGGTCTGTTTTTATATGAGGATTTTTGAAAGATGATATTTTGGCTTGTGTTGAAACTTGCAATTAGTTATAGAGTTATAATATGTTGAAGGATTTTGGTTTCTTTTAGAGGATTTTTTTGAAGATTATATTTTTGGATGGTGAAATATTTGAGTTTTCATAATTCCTCTTTTTGCATTAAGATACTTTTTTTATGTACATAAATGGCAAGGCCCACAGTGTGACACACCCCTTGTTTACACTTCCAATTCAATGATTTTAAAGGGCATGAAATGGCCTAAATTTGACACATCTCTACACTTACACATCCAATATATAGTTAGTTACACAGAAACAGATGAGATTTTACTCTTATTAAGTTCATTCCCAGTTCCATAGTCCACTCTTAGGTGTTACTACGCCTAAACCCAGAACACTGTACCAAGGAAGCACGCTCCCTTGGTGAAGAACACAAACGTAGTTGATTTGTGTGTGTGGATAGCTCGCGTTGGGTAGCAGCGTGACGCAGTGCAGCAAACGAGAGCTTGCAAACGAAAGCCAGCCTCATGTCCATATACAAGTCCTTGGAATGTGTTTCTGTTTCTGGCCATCCGTGTCCTGTTGCCGCCGCTGCGTTAGTGCGAGCGCAGCAGAAGCATCCTCCTCTGCAGCTCACCCTCGTCCGTTGCTTTACCCTTTGTGGCCGTACCGCAAGTTTGGTGCGAGTTTCGTTGGCTCCCCGTGCGGTAGTGGGTAGCGTGGAAGAATACAAGAAGAATGTCGTCTCCTCTTCCTCCTCTTCTTCTCAGGTGCCTAGAAGCTCCAAGTGGAGGTTAGAGGCCAGTCCGGAGGTGCTGCAAGTCATCTCGGCGATTCGAGGAGGAGCGGATGTGCAGGCGACTCTCCAGCCGTTGTTTCACAAGATTCCGTCCGAGGAATGGAACAAGGTCGTGGGCAAGGTTGGAGAACTAGATTGGGCCCTCGCCTTTCGCGTTTTCAGGGTCTTGGAGTCTCAGAGAAGCGTGTCGGCATCGCAAATGCCGAGCCTGACAAGGAACGATGACGATGACGACGGCAGAAAGTAAGTGCTTTCATTTTGGATTTTTCTTCCTTCTGAATCCGAAGAACCCTCTTGAGCGTTGTCCATGAGGAGAATGTTCCGGTCTTCTGGGATTCGAATTTTTTTCGAGTGAAAGTGTAAGAGGACAAGATGGAGTTTCTGTATCGTATTTTTTGTTTTTGTGTGCAACGTCAAACAGAGAAGCACGAGTGAGATTACTGAAGGCCTACACGACCATGGGTGCAGTGCTTGCAAGACATGGGAGGGAGGGCGAAATTGAGTCCCTTGTTGAGGAGATGGAGGCATCAGGACTACATCCTGATGTCTTCTTTTACAATGCAATTGCCAGAGGGTATGGAAACCAAGGCTTAGTCCTCCCTGCATCCCGATTGTTGCTACAAATGGAAAAACATGGCGTTCAACCCAATAACACCACATATGAAAGAGTGAGTTTCTGAAGCTCTGAAATCTGGTCATGCTTGAAACTGTAGCTTGAATTTCTGTCAACCAGAATCTCTTTGTGTCAAATGAATTTACAGAATTTGAGATTATGGTTTCAAGAAGGAATCTGTTTGGATTCTAGGGTTTAGCGTTGTGATGTCAAACTCAGCATCCAAACCTTCAAACCGGGAGGAGCTCATACTTCTTCAGGGTCATTCTCCAGTGTGATTTTGGTAGTCTTTGGGTTGTCTGTATTTGGTGAGTCAAAATGTGACTGACACTAGCAAATAGTGAGCTTCAAGGTTGTCCTGTATCTTTGAAGGCTTTCTGATTGGAGTTGCTTTTACAGTTGAGGTACCTTGAGCAGCAGTACAATTTGCAGTTCACACATCTTAATGTAATGTATGAAATGTCAAGAATACAGAGATTTCTGTTGATTATGACAAATAAGTAGAATAGTATAAGAGTAAACATTGAAACTGAAATGGATATCATCATACAATGGAGGCCACAATTAGCACTTGGAATTGCCATTGTGGATTAGATTGTTGACAGCATGGATTCATTTGCACAGCACTAGTATCCTTTTTTGGTGGGAACCAAAGGGGTCATTATCACATTTAGCTTCATGCAATAAAAAATGTATACTATATTTATCATTCCTATTGTGCTTCTCAAGAAGACAGTGGTATAAACAAAGAACTGCACCATTTGGTGGATTACTGTAGCAGCAGGTATCTTTCAAATAACTTTTTGTTTGGTTTTGAATCTACAATAGGTTGTCAAATCACCTCACACCTGGTTTCTTCAGGTGATTGCAGCGTGTTTGAGAGGGGATACACCCAATGTGGATAAAGCAGTCCAATTATTGCGTGGACTACGAGCAAGCAAAAGTGTGGTGGGCTACATGCCCCTATCCAATTTGTTAACAGCTTGTTGGCTTGCAGATCGTGTTGATGATGCTGACCTGATTTTTGAAGACATGCTAGCTGCTGACTACAAGATTGACAACAAAGTAAAGCCCTAATCTGTTCCTCTCTTGGTCTAAATGTTTTTGGTGGTACATTCCATGGTGTCAGTAGCTGGGGAGAAGCTCTCTGACTTACTTTGGTGGCCATCTAGTAATGCTCGATAACCCTCCTTGAATATGGCAGAATATGCCTTGACTGCTCTGACTGCTGGATGTATGATGTCCTGCAACACATTCGGCCTTCAGTTTCCAGTTACAAAGAAAAATCTTTAGGTTGGATAACTGTGAACTACATTGGAATGTGGGATGACTGAGCACACAAGCATGTCAAATATGAGAATAAGGTGAGTAGCCATTTTGCCAGGTTTTTGCAGACTTTTGCTATATGAGGTGAAACAAACTCATGACATGTGCACACAACTGATTTGAGGTTTGTTTAGGTGTGGATGAAAATGATGCAACTTCATGGAAGGAAGGGAAGACACCGCAGGGTTGAGAACATTTTTCAGAAGATGAGAGAGGCAGGATTGGAAGCAAAAGGAGGTGAATATGATGCCCTCCTTCTTTCCTATTGCCGTGCAGGGCTTTTTGATCAAGCGCTCAGTGTATTCCGTGAATACAAGCTGGTATAACACTTGCCTGCATGTGCCTCCTCCAATTGAGTGTGCATCACTTACTGGTGATTTTGGATGTGGTGCTTGGGCAATGTCATTGTTCTCTTTATACTTTGTTACGATAATCCAAAGGATCTGATAGAAACTCCTGTATATTTTGAGCACTGCGTGAAGATGGCAGGTGTAAGATTTCATCAATGTGGGAAGGTTGTAAATTTTTGTTTATGGATGCAACAGAAAACAAAACCATCACTGGTGGCCTACAACATGCTCATTGATGCATGTGGTAAGAAGGGAATGCATGAGGAAGCAGTTCGGTTTTATGTGGAAGTCATGGAGGCGGGGTACCATCCATCCTCTGTCACCTACACCTCCCTCATTGCTGCTGTTGCCCAGGGAGGCCGCTATGAGAAAGCTGAAGAACTTTACAGACGGATGTTGCGAGATGGAGTGAAGCCTACCTCTCATACTTTTGCAACAATGATCAATGCATATTCTTTACGGGGATGGACCAAAGCTGGGCATGAGGTGGGTTTGTGGTTTCAAAATTCTACTCAATACCTGAGTTTCTATGGGATTTAACTGCTGGATTACTGTCCTGGACAAATCCCCACTCTTGTTTTCAGTGAATATGTTGAATATAGTCCATCAGTTAGTGGTCAATTTGGGATTAGGAGTTTGAGAACTTATCTAAATTTAGGTCAGTAGTTGTGGAAGTATTAGCATCTGATTACTCCTAAGCAAAGATTCAGAATCAATGAGGTTCTCCAAAGCATTCCAATATATTGTCTGTAGAGATTTATAAGGCTTTTGGTGTTGTTCGCTAGCCCTGCAGTAATTATCAGAGGGTATCCTTAAAATTGGTTGCAGGTATGCTCAGATGTGCTAAAAAGCTCTGGAGGTGCAGTCAATGTCAAAGTCTATGGGGCAATGCTCAACCTGTATGTGAGAGGAGGCTGGTATTCACATGCTGCTGACATATTTAATGAAATGCAGCGGAACAATGTTGAACCAGATGCTGCAGGTTATGGGGTTCTGATCTCTGCTCTTGGTGAAATGGACAATGCCACTATTGCTCCATTGGCCAAGGCACTGGAAGGTAGCCAGTTTGAATTGTGCCGAGTAGCATATCACATCATATGTTCTCCCCCACCAGTCCAGGACTCAAGTTCAGGGACCAATCCGGTCAGTGAAGGGTCTTTGGACGGATTATTGCAGCCAGAGGCTTTGGAACATGATTCAGTGGTGCAGGAAGTTTCAGATTTCCTCGAGATCTACACTTCTGCACAAGATGACAAGTCAAATTTCTCCTTTTATAATGCTATTCTGGATGCTTTGTGGAGGCGGGGGCTGAAGCAACGAGCAAAAATCATGATGTTGAAGGCTCGTAGTCTCTCTGATCAGTACAACTGTCCCCACTTTGGTGAGTCAGTGTGGTCATTGGATCTACGGGGCCTCTCAATTAGGGCAGCTCAGGTGGCGGTATATAATTTCTTGGATGAAACTGTCAAGAGAGCCAAGATGCGGACAATACTGACACAGAAAGTAGTGATAAAAACTGGTGGCAGTGGTACTGATGAGGATGTGTATGTTGGGCAAGGGAAAGGAACTGGAGTGGTTAAACAGGTAGTATTCAACTCATTGATAGAAATGGGAGCACCGTTTAGTGAGGGTTTGGATCAGGAGAGTTTGATGAGTTTGCAAGCCCCTTTTGAGGAGTTGGTCAAATGGGTAATTAGGCATAAGGATCTTATTCAACTCAATGATTCCTTTTCACCTTCATTGAGTGAAACTGGACTATGAGGCAGTAGATGAGGTCCAGACAGGATGTTAGGTTTAGCCTTATAGTGTTTGGCTTATTCTTTGTAGGAGGGTAGATGGACACATGGTGGTCAGGGCATCAAGCTATCAAAACTCAAAAAGAGGTAGGTAGGGTATTTGTATGCATTAGTGGTCTCTAACCTTTTCTCCATCCAAAAGAGCACAGGGAGAAAAGCAATCATCATTTCATGGCTCTCTTTGCAAGTCTAGCTTGAGATGGATTTTCCTCAAGTTTTGAACTCTGGTAGCATGATGATAAATGGTTGTATGTTGATGCATTCTTTCTATGTGCTGTTCTGTTCTGTTCTGTTGCAGGAAGTGCCAACCAGCTGCTTGTGTTTTTCATGAGTTTTGAGAAGTCATCTGGGATATTTTACATGTCTCAGCATCAATGGTTCTCTTGCATTTAACTTTCCAGTTTTTTAATGCATACAGCTTTGTTCCAGACATATCTTCAGTTTCTGCTCTTCTTCTTTCTCATTATGCTTCTTCCCTTTGTATCCTTATTAGTGTGCAAGCTACTATCATGGCCGAGTCTTCCCTGTGGTGTGCAACTGTCCTTAGAATGACCTAAAGCTCTCAGTTTTCCAACAAGCTTTCCTTTGAAGCATTTCTGTCACTGCTATTGTCATCAAGTATACAGTCCATATTCAAAGAGTACAAGTTGCCACTGGGAGTGGTTACACCTGTGACAGTGAATTTGGATCCAGCAACATGATACTATAGGAATGCTGCCATGCATATGTAAGCTACTTGGTACAGATCAGTTTGCAATAATGGTCAGTGGATGAAACCAGAGAACCCCTTTCTTCTGGCAACTCAGAAGCAGGATAAGCACATGGAGCAAAGCCAGCTAATAAGCACTGAACTGTTTTGTGCTTGTTTCAAGGTGTGAACTATCAGCACATTGCCCTTAGATTTTTTCTTGCCAGTTTCTAATCAGCCAGGTTTCCCACCCTCCATTCCATCTCTCTCATCACTTTGTATCCCATTTTTTATCATCATGGAATTCAACCCCCCTCACTCACATGTAGTTCATTTTGTTCACCATTTGCTGTAAGATTGCCAACCAGCGTGCCAATTGAGATTTTGACCTTTCTACCTTGGGGGTTTTGATTGATCCTTTTGGGCATACCCCATAAGATGTGGTGTCACTGGAATCAAGTCACTCTGGTGTCTAAAATCAACATCTTGGTAAAAACTCTTGACAGCATGTGCACAGTGGCACACCATTTGTTTTCCAGGACTCAAGACTCACAATAGTGATGGGCACACAAAAGAGAAGGTTGCAAAGAAACAATGAGTGGGATTCAAAGGATATATACAGGCATCATCTCAAATGTACACATTCATCTCATTTCAAGGAATAGCATCTGAACATGAATAGCACCTAAAGTCAGTCCATATCCAGTCTATGGACTGATGAACCTTAATCCTGATCTGAAACAACAACAGACATTCTCAATTGAGTCAAAAATCTCTCCAATGCCACTGTCCTATATGTCACTTTCTCTCATATGCATCCTGATTCCCAAGTTTACTTTCCAACCCTAATCCTTACAAGAACCATGAAAACTTCATGTCTTGTCCTCCTCTCCAGCCATATCCAATTGTTTTATTGTGTACATGTGCACAGACCCTCAAAGCTATGTGCAATGGAATCTCTAGCCTGAATCTTCTACACAGTACTACTCAAAGCATACAAAATCAACAAAATGCACAAACTTTCTCCCTGGAAAACACCCTGTAGCTATCGTCGGTCGCTGCCTTCACTCCACAGCACACATCCATTCAGATAAAGCTTGCCAACCAGCAGATCACCAACTCCCAGCATCATTCTCACTCTCCAACAATTGATCGAAAAGCTTACACCAGTATGCAGCAATCTGAGAATGTAACATCTTAGCTAAGTTCATACCACAAACCAAAAATGGATCTGAGACCCAAGGATCCAAAGACACCTCACAGATATTATTTAGAGTACCCAAGCTTTGATAGAACTCTGCATAGCTACAAACATGAATCCCCCAGTATGTCGCTCTGGTGATTGGATACATGTGCCTTTCCTTCACATCCTGCATATTCTCATACATAGCCTCCAACTCCTCCATACTTGCACCTTTTTTTGTCAAGAATACGACATTATTGACACAAAAGAAAACATTCAGTGATTTGTCTTCCAAGACCTGGTACCTCCATTCGTGTCTGTCACTATTGATGAAGAACTCAATATAATTCAATTGACCATCGCCCACTAAGGCAAGCACTTGTCTTTCGGGACGATACTGTGAGATAGATTTGAAGTAAGGTGGCACCAAAAACTCCCCACATGCTCTCACTTTTCTACAACCCAACAATCTATAGGAACATTTTCGACTGTTGTCACAGAAGGCAAAATTTTCACTGATGGTGGACAAGAAATCATGCAAGAAGACTCTGGTGTTTTCGTTCCGAAGCTTGGCTATGAGAGATTTGACACTGTAAAACAGAAAGACTTTGAACAAGTGCCAGAGATTGTTGGGTACATAGGAGAAGAAATCAAACAAGACGATTGCGAAGAACACATAAACAGAAGGCCAATCGAAGCCGCGAGCTTGAAGAGCGATGGGGATGACAGAAACCATTTTCATGAAATTGTCGTTCAGTCTTTCTCCGCTGCTATTGTCGATGAAAGCGTAGTTGGTTTTCCACCTTGGAATATAACCATCTATGTACTTCTGTGTCATCTCTGTAGCGTTCAATCTCCGCATGATTACCAAGCCCGGGACGAGGAGATCTTCACGAGTGCAGATGGGATTCTCGTAGAACTTTCCGATCAGCCATCTGTATCGTAAGATGTTCTCGGCTCGTACTAGTACGCGGATCGAGCTCCCATCGAAGGCTTTTTCTTTCTTAAGAATTACAGTTACGAAATCGCCGCTGGGTTTTTCTTCGCATGTATCTTCGTCAATAAAATGCTGTGAACCCATCCCGCCGTGTTTCCTTTGGTCGCCTTTTACCATTACGTAATATCCTTGTTTCGATAATGGCAAGCTGCAGAAGAGCTTTCTATGCCAAAGAGAGGAGATCACCGCGTACGGTATCCTGAAGAATTTCGCATCCCTCAGGAATACCCAAATCGAGTACGCCGTTTGTAGCCAGAAGAAAATGACTATCTTTTGCACCATTCTGAACTCAGTGAACAAGATCAATAATAATGAGCCTTGACTGATCAATCTCACTCTTCATGCATGGCAATCTGCAGCCAAGCAGATTTCTCGAACGCAGCTAGCTCAATGAGCTCCACTCGGTGATGATCTTTTCTTCACGGTCGGGAGTATACATGCATAAGCTTATGTCTGTATCTTTCTCTCGAAGAGAATCCGCGTACCTTGTTTCTACTGAGCCTTCTCGAGCTTCCACACTAGCGCTTGTGCACAGTATCGCGGTTCACTCTCCTAATCACTGACGACAAGCGAGCACCTCCAAAAAACAGCTCTCCAGGGTGCACCTCCGTGCTGGTTTCCAAGCAACTTTTACAAACTTCCTCGCTTCCTCGCATGCAACCCCTCGAGTTTAATTCCGGCTGCAGCTGAGAGCCTCCAAGCTCTCAAACAGCTCCTGCTCCTGCTGGAAACGTTGAAGCATCCTCGCCTTGCACATAGCTCAGGGTGCACATGTCCTTCTTCGCTATCTTTTGCAGAATCCGGCTCCACCTCCAGCTCGAGTCTTGCGACAAATAGCCCCCCTTGAACTTCTCTCTTTATGAACCAAGATCGCTCCCCCAATCCTGGAACGCACCAAAATTCGCTCAGAAGATCCTCCCTCAAAACCGAGCTCTCCAAAGTCTATAGATAGGGAAGCTTTTTCAAACACCGAGCTAGCTACAAACCCCGACCCGAGCCCTTCAAGCCCCTGCAATTCAATAACAGGAAAACCACCTTCTCGTTCGCCTGTCGAGGCCTACACATAGAGGGACTCCTGGGCCGTTTGCGAATGGAGCTGCGAGCTTGGATAAACTCCAATACGGTTAGCTCCACTCCTCACAAAACACCAAGCGAGAAGCTTACTGCTTGCCGGGTCCTCAGCCACATATGTCTTCAAAAACACAGTGCTCAATTCACGATCAGCACCGTGCACATCACGGCAACGGAAAGCTCCAGTACCGACTCCACTCAGCGCACCTGAAGCTTCGAAGCTCACGCGCTCCGACAACGAGTCGGACAGTTTTTGGTTTCCGTCTGTTCTCGAGGTTCGCAACGCAACGACAACAACAGTCGCGCGCTCTCATGGCTCCCAACACTCGAGAGCCTGTTCGCTTCGTCTCCTTCGTTGTGCACAAACCATACTCTCGCCGTTCTCCAAAATCTTGAGTATCGGTACATTTGAAAAAAGCTCCAACAAAGGGTATTACAAAATTGGGGGAAAAAAAAACACTCCACTGTTTACAGTGTTTATCGTGTTGTGGACAAAATTCCTATATTATTCTGGACAAGTTTTGGACACAATTTTCACCAACTTGGATACTTAGTTGTTGAGATTCAATACACTTTTGTTATCGTACACATTCCCTACAAATTCGTATCTTATGTTGTTTCATGGATACTAGGTAGTTTAGTTAATTACCTTGTAGGTGATTGGGGGAACATCCGAACAAGAGGCGACATGTTTTGATCCAATCTATTCAAATGAAATCTTTATTTCATATTTTGTTACATAGTTGTCTAATGTTGTAGTATGAATCTTTTTATAAGGTTTTTTTTTGGAAGCTTATGAGTCTTTAACAATTTGAGCATGCATTGATTTAATATAATTGGTCGGACTATTGTTGAATTCATGAATATCTAAGTTCAAGAGGTCACTATGAAGGCTATTCAAATTGTTCAATTCAAAGGCTACTCATGTGATGAAATTATAATCATTGATAATGGTTCATGCTTATGTGGTTCAATTTTGAACTAAAGTTTTTTGTTTTGTTTTGTGTTGAATGGATTGTGCATGGTCAGGTTTCAATAATCTCACTAAAGTTATCACATTTGCATTGGTGAAGGTTGGAGGACTAACTAGGGAGAAGTTGTTGAAGAAGTTGTTGTGCTTTGGTGTATTTGGGGCTTCAAAATTTTAGGGTGGGAAAAAAAAGTTGCACCATTTTCAATGGGTGTTCATTATGTTGCACATAAAACTAACTTTGCAATTCAGTTCTTGGGTATCTTATTCTCATTGCCCATGAAGGTCTAATAACAATTGGGAGGTCTAATAAACCATTTATGACTTTTACGGATCTAGATTTTTTTCATTTGCAAAATTATTATAACTTTTGAGAGGTTTAATAAACTCTTATGGCTTCAGATTTTTTTCACTTATAGGTTTGTTGTAACTTGGGAAATCTTTTAATAGACAATCTAATGACCTTCATGGGTATTTTTTTAGTTACAGATGTTGTAGGAGGTCTTATAACAAAAAAAAAAAGTTTATTTTTTTTCCCTCTTTGGACCCCTTCTATTTTCAAAGCTTATAACTTTCTTATTTCTTATTCATTTTAAATGATTTAAAGTTCTATAGGAGTGTCAGCTTGAGTTCTACAAATCACCTCGGAACTTTAATAGCTATAGAGCTAACATACAACGAATTTTTTGGGGTGTTCAGGAATTGGTGTTTAACCCCCTCTACTTTGGGGGCGATAACTTTCTCAATTGAAATCCGTTTTGGATAATATTTACCAGATGCACCAATGGTAGGGGTTCAAGGTTTTTTGGACACCAGAAATATCAGAGCCCTCCCCTTGGATCCAGCCTGCCCTGAGTGCTTAAATGTTTGTTCATTGGATGTTTTACCATAACTGAATTTTTGAAAAAAGTCTTGAAGCTTTGA
>Ga0209611_10005389_pt1 | contig 21442 bp, 17 predicted proteins | sample S1TSphgellanicum_3_FD_187693 | JGI IMG/M metagenome (GOLD analysis project Ga0209611, IMG submission 187693) | Host-associated microbial communities from peat moss isolated from Minnesota, USA - S1T2_Fc - Sphagnum magellanicum MG (SPAdes) (version 2) | ecosystem: Host-associated > Plants > Peat...
TGTTGCCACCATTCGTGTCTTATCATTAAGACCCAACAACAACATTTCCTTGCATTTGCCAAACTAGGCCCCCACCAAATTTCAATGCACATATCTAATGAACATTGGGAATTACAAAATGGACCCTAACCTTTTAAAATTTTGGCCCAATGTAATTGACTTTTACAAAACACCAATAACCACAATACATACCTTTGTCAAAGTTGGTGTTTGAACAATCACATCAAATTTCTTTGGGCATTGTGTTGTTACCTTTTTGAACTAAGTCTCTTGCCTTTACCATAATTACATGAGGAGCTACTTTCATTAGTTTACTAGTCTTACCCATACATGCACCTTGAAAAATCAAATTTGAAATTTGAAAAATAGATTTAGAACTTGAAAAAGAAACTTGAAACTTGAAAACAAAAACCTAAAACTTGAACTAAGAAATTAAACCATGCTTAAGAAATGAGAAAAAGAAAATTCAAAACAAAAGTAATTGAACATGGCCCACTTATAACCATGATTTGTATGCATTAAATGTGATGAAACTTGATATACCTTCTCATCATTACTTATGATCATTTGCATAGAAGCCAAAAACTTAGATAATATTTAAATGTTTGAAAAAATGTTAAAATATTAATAACAAGGAAGCTTGGGGAATGCACTCTACTCAAAGAAGATTTTGCAAAAATAAAAAGGAAAATAGAAGTTTGAATGCATTGAGAGAGAAATTAAATGAACATAATGAAAATGAATTCAAATTTATCAACGGTTTGTTTAGTTTTAAGATGGATTTACCACGCATCCAAGGTCATTAGCCCAGTTGAGAAGTCAAGAAATTTGCAACTATGTAAGTTCAAAAAATAATGACTTGATTTCAACTCCAATGAGTGTAATTCATAATTTGAATATTCCATCAACACATTTCCACCAATATTTCATTCATTCAATTTGGAAATCACATCTTTGAAGATGGATGAATATTACCATAGTAGTTAAAATTTTGATTTACTTGCCTAAATGATATTGACCCACCTAGATAACCTACTTTAACTACCTATTGATTAAGCCATTGACTTACATAGGTAGCTTATCATTACAACTTAACTCCTTAACATATTTGACTAATCTATTTATCCTACCTACATAACTTTAGTTAATAGGTAGTTAGGTAGGCTACCTATTAAGTAAGTTCTTATTAGGTACCTAGATGCAGTCATAGTCAAACAAACCAAAAACCACGTCAGATGACCAAAAAACTATCAAAATTTTCAAACATATTTATGTAATGCCAATTCAACGTCATGTTGATTAAAAAAAATTGTGCTAACTAATTTATATGACTTGTGAAAAATTCAAAATAAAATTATTTTATTTAATAAATTGAGTTTTGGTTTTAGTAAAGGACTTTTGAACTTTAACACCCCAAAATCAGTTTTATAAAACACTAGGCTAAAAATTCTCTTAATTAAAAAAACTTGATGGGAATTTTTTTGAACTGATGATAACCTACCATTCACGTATGAAAAGCACTCATAATTAAAAATTTGTGGTACTTGAAATTTTAAAAAATTAAAAATGTAATTTCAGAAATTTCTAATTCCAATAATCATTTTCTAAATGTAAATGGGGCATAATGTGTATGACATATGAACAATATTTTGGCTTATGAGACCAAAAAAAAAAAAAAAAAAAACTAAACTAAACTAAACTTAAAATAATTGTCATATTTTAGCATGATTTGAAATTATGATCATTTTTCAAAACAAAACAAAACATAAAATTTGGTAGAATTTGTACATTTAAAAAATATACATTTATTCAAAAAGAGTTAACACAAGTAATGTAATTAATCGGGGAATTTTAAATATTTTAAAGAACATGTTGCGAAAAAATTCCTTCAAAATGTTCTTTTTATGAAAAAGTCAAAATGCTCAAAAAGGGCCCATTTGTGGTTTAATATTTTATCACCATTGGTTCATTTGATTATGATTGCACCCACCTAGATATATATATATTAGGGTCAAATACTTGGTAGATAACCCACCTAACCATCATTTAAAATCCACATGCCTAGTCAAATAGCCCTCCTTATAAATAAGGTTGGCTACCTATTAGGGTTATTAGGACTATTAGGACTAGGTAACCATTAGGTAGCTATTAAAGCTACATACCTAGGTAGCCTTAATATGTAGCTTGTCTAGTTACTGATTATTGCTACCAATATAATTAAGCTACAAATTATCCCAACCAAAATTAAGTGATAAGAAAGTTGAACATAAACCCATCCAATGAACATTGTTAAACATAAATGTAAGCATTTTTGTCCATAGATTTATTTTGAAGTCAATTGCATTATTTAATGCATTCCTTTTGATTCCATATCAATATATTACAATTAAAACAATCGACATAGTTATTTTAAATGACTAAAAATGACATTCAATGGTATTCAAATTGTTCTTAGATATCTTTATTTGCTCAATATGACATTCTCTTAATTGTAAACATACAAATTATGATTGTAATGCGATAATTACTATAAAAACCTAAAGTTGTCTAATGTAATCCTTTGCTTATTAAACAATCCTTTTGTGTACTCCAACCATGAATGGACCCCAATATTTAATTGCATCTTCATGTTTCAAGCTCTATATTTAAATTGTTGAACTACTAGATGAGTTGTTTGGTTTCTTGATGCTTTCAAAACATGTGCAAAGATCTACAAGGTTTAGCTCAAACACTATAACAAATCAAGGTTGTATATACTAGACATAGGATTTATATTTAGTCTATGAAAAAATACTAAAGTTTTGATTATTGAATCAAGTTGAACAAGTTGCTTGTAACATAGTCAAATGCGACACCAATTTGAAAAACCATATGTTTTTAAGAATATGGCCTCAAGCTTGTAAAATTCATCTTACAAATAATGGATTCTAGATTGAATAATTGACTAATGACATTTTTTAAATAGACATTTGATAGTTAGGAGTATATTTCAATTTTATCATTTAAAATCATAAAGACAACCAATAGAAACCTTACACTTGTATGTAATGACATGTTGTATTATTATTATTATTTTGGACTAATATATGTATGTGATGACATGCATTATGCATATGTTTAATAAAATTATTAATTTATTAAATATGACTGATTTTTTTACCAATATGTGTCAACAATTTCAACATCAATAGTTTTAAATGCTTGTTTCTCATAGTTTACATGGCCTACAATGATCAATGTAATTTTGGTTATAATGAACATTATACATTGATAGGTCTCAAAGCAACTTTTAAAATTTCTTTTACATGATCTTTATTTCTAAAAGCATTATGTCATTTTCCTTTTGAAACTAATGTTAAATTTAATTGTTTGGTGCAGATTAGACTATAGATGATTTATAATATTACTTTTCACATGGTTATATAAGACAAAATTATTCACACAAGCCTAATCATAGTAGTTTATTTACATTTTGCATAAACAAATATCAATGTACATTGAGTTTTGCAAAGCTTACAAATGAACCCTAAGCTAATAGTACCACAAAAATTGATCCCATTGAAAATAATGTATACATGAATGTAAACGTCACTATGAAAACATCAATAAATCAAGATTGTAAAAAATCACTACAACAAATTCCTACTTTAAACAACAACATTGTCCAAGTCCAAAGGTGGAATATAATCCAATTAATATATAACCTATACACATATGTGATTTTCACCTTGTAGTAGTGTTCGATGTTATTTTGTGAAGCAAAAAATTTAGTCATCAACTTGGGGTGACATTGTTCAATCCACCAAACACCATAATTATAAGGGCTTTCACACATTTCCCCACCATTGTGGGTGAGAATATTTTTTTTTCTTCTAGTATGACTAGCAATAAAAGAAATTGTGTGTTTTACAACCATTATATATGCAACTAGATGTAAACATGTGTCACATGCAACTATCCTTGGTGTTTCATGCTACTGCAGTTAACTTTTGAACAAATGTTAGTTATCTTTGCAATTATGTTGTGATTAAGGTCACTTTCATCTAAACAAATGGATGATTTTTATAATACTAAGCTTTACAGATACAACTTATATATACCCATAGTTGCACATGCAACAAAGATGGTACAACTATGGTGAGGTGTGCCACTTGGGTTTCATTGCATTTAAAGTTTACATTTAATTGGGTTTATGGGACAACTTGAAAACTTCCAAATCACCTATACCAAAATTAAGTACACAAATAGGCCCTAAATTGTACATATGTCCATAAATTTGAATAAGCCTAAGGCTTCTAAACTTAGTTCCACATATAGTGCTTAAGGGTATGGTCTTCCATTTTGTTTATTGTTGTAATAAGTTGTTTTAGAATCTACAAAATGGTCATAATAATGACTACATGAATTGGATGCAAATTTCTAATTCATTCCAAACTAATCTTATTAATGTTGGTATGTGGATTTAGGTCTAGTGCTTTTGATGTAGACAAAAAATTGTTTGCTTCAATTGGTCCTTCACCTATCATTGTATGTGTTCAAGCACGTTACCACTAGTATCTCCTTTTACAAGTGGTACCAAGTTGTTTATATGTTTATGTCCTACCAAAGTCATATTTTTCAATTGCCTTTCCTAAATAGGTTTAGGGTAGATCGTAAACATTTGATGAATAATTATAAACACAAATATTGTAACAACCCATGTCATTCAATAAATCACTTAATAGCTTGTTGGAAAATTCCACATGGTCTTTAAATTTGCAATGAATAATGGTTTAAGAGTATAACTACCCACAACCATGTAACAACATAGGTTTAAAAAACTCTAGTTAATTCCACCAATTCTATGAAACTATTTCAGTAGTAAGTTGCAACCATGCTTCCAAGTTTTGTGGATGAGTGAACAACAAAACTTGTTGAAACAACACAACAATAAATTGCATCTTAATTTGCACCATTGTCTAACACACCAAGTAACAAGATTTTCTCATCCCATGGCCATACACCAAATGCAATATCCAAATTTGATCAACAACTCGTCAAACACCACGCACATCCCAACAACACTCCATGTCATGTGGCCTATGCTCTCTATAACCAAAGATGGCAAATTAGAATGTAGGATATTCTAGTTTAGACAACATCGTTTCCAATTTCAAGAGAGAAACACATCCATAAGCTTTGCATGTAAAAGGTGAAGGTCAATTAATCTAGTCAACTATGGCTTTCCAATTGCCAATCCCAACAGTGGAAAAATGTTTCCATGTCCTCAAAAAAATTACTTTTAGCTTGCACCAACTTCTCTTATATCAATTGCATATGTTTAGCATAAAACAAATTGGTCCAATTGTCAAGATACCTATACCACATTTTGTAGGAAAATTTGAAGCATGGTTATCAAGTCCATAGTGGATGAACCACCCATCAACATCCAATCCAATGATATTAATCAACACAAACTTTCAATATAAAAAAATTTCAATAAAATGAGTGCAAAAATTGTAAAATGATATGTCCATGCAAAATTCATGGGCTTCAAAGTGTAAAAATAACATGAAAATTATATATATAACTTTTATATAAATGATGTGTCTTTTTTTACTTGTGATGTGTTGATGTGAAATATGTACGATGTAAATTTTAATTACAATTATCATGATGTAATTTTGCATAAAACTATGAAATTTTTGTGTATTAAACAAGAACATTATGTCATTCAAAAACAATGTCTCATCTATTTGAATGTTTAAGATATTGTATACATACAAATATCGTTCACATTATAAAAACATGAAATTCATATAATTTTTGTTCGAACTTATGAAAAACGATTTTCACACAAAATTTGTATGAACCTATGAATCATGGTAAGTTTGTGATGCTAGTCATTATTTGGATCTATCACCCTTCAATTACTCCTTATATTAGGAGCTTTGTTTAAAAGATTGCACATAGTCATCAAAAGTGGTAGTGTACAAGTAGGAACCTTTTTTTTCAAATTGTTACAACCAAATCTTGTGAACTATTTCTAACAAATTACAAGTCAACATATCCCCCACTATTAAAATTTAGCCAAAATGTAACTATTCCATTTGTGACTGTATGCGATTTGTAATTCTTTGTGATTAAATTTAAAAGTGTTTCCAACTATAAGATCAAATTTCAACTATTTTGGTCATTCTTGCAACCATGTTGTGATTATTGAAAACTTCATCCTATGGGTTAAATGATTTAAAAACTATTTTCATCCATAAAGAGCCTAATATGTCCCATTAATCATAATAATCACCAAGTTAGTCACACCCCTAGAAGTATTATAGGGTGACTTATGGGTATATTTGAATTTCAAAAAAAGGCATTTGAATTCAAAATTGATATTTGAATTTTGAAATTTTATATTTAAATCTTAAAATTGACATTATCACAATAATTATTTAAACACTTATATTATGTCTACTAAACTTATTATTATTATTATTATTATTATTATTATATAGAACAAGTGAGAAAATAAAAATAAAAATAATGACAAATTAAAAAGCCACTAGCTAGAATAATTAAATAAATATTTTTATCAATCTTATTATGAAAGAATACCATAGCTACTAAGATTTTACTTATATTATTAATACCATTTTAAATAATTAAATATATATATATTTTTAATAATTATTTATGACTTTTATTATTTATAATAATTGATAAGTAAATTAGGCTAATATAACATGGGTAGCAAAAAGTAGTTACATAAATTGCGATTAGGTTGGTGACATTTGTAACTAAAATTTTAACCCATGTCATTTGCCTTCCATTGTTTTCATATATATTGTATAATAAGTGCATTATAAATTTTCAAAGTGTAAGGGTCATTCAAGGGATGGGCTAATGAAAAAGGTTCAACCTTAAAGGTTATAACCATGCATGCTTATATTAGGTAGTCGCCTGAATTACCTAAATTAACTTGATTTAGGCACATCAGGAATGGTTAGTTTAGGTGCGGGCCAAATGAAGGCTTTATTTAGCAGAAAATGATTGGTTAGCATTTATCAATGTTGGAACTGCTCTATGAACAAGAACTGTTTTGCCTGCATGACTCCTTTTAATCCAAAGTTCGATAAACGCTTCCGGAACAAATCATTCTCCCAACGCAGGATCAAAAAATCAGACTCTATAGTACTGGTTCCAGGAAAAAGCGTTGCAACGACACCACAATATTCCAACAGACTTGGGAATTGAGCACCAAGTAAAGACCAACCATCCTTGAAACTTGAATTGCTGGAAAGCGAATCGATGCCATCCTTCAACATTGGCTCACATCTGTGAGCATGGATCAGGGCTTTGTGCTCATCGGTGATGAGATCGATCTGAGTTTATGAGTAACAATGTTCCAATCCGAAAACATGTTGCCGAATCTTTCGGATGAAGTCGGCTATGGATAGCTCGACAAGCTCATGCGGTAGCACTGGGGGAATAGAACCGAGATCGGCCATCGCATTGTTGTTTCGATCTCGATAGGCATAAATTTCATGAATCTGATCGTAGGCAATGACGTAAATGAGGGCGATGTCGTGCTGAAGGTCGTTCTGGTTGCCTTCATCGGCTTCATTAAGTAAGGTGTCAGCCCAGGAAGCCAGACCAACAAGAAATTTTCGGACACTGGACAGAGCAACTGCATAACGACCACTGATGACGTGAGTCGATGGGTCAATATTCGCAATCGATTCCGCAGTGAGCAACCCAGTCACTCCAACGTCATCAATGAAGGATGCGATGAGGTTATCCATGGCATTTTGTTGCTGAAGCACAAGAGTAGTTAATCCCTGGATAGAACGGAAAATGTCAGCTGCTCGAGTGGTGAAATGATGCATAGAAAGAAGTGCAACCCACCAAAGGCGAGGTGGAGCGGAATCTGGCTGCTTTGATTTGATATGAGTGAGCAACTGTGGCCGATGGATTTTTAACCAACTAATGACCTTCTCCGTTGAAAGCCAATGATTGACAACACGAGGGCACGTAGTTTGCATTTCTGCGATCAGATTCTATTACCGTGTTAAATGAGTTATAAATCCAGTCATGACTGAGAAAAATCGTTCTTTGATGACATTGTTCATTATGTCCTCCATAACAAGATCTAGTTGATTCGCCCCACACTAAATCCGAATAAGAAAGTAGTCGTTATGCATCACGGCTTGAGGCAAGTGATAACACCAGCAACTCACCTAGTCATATTGCGGGCCCCGTTAAACGTCAAGCCAAGAAAACGAATTGTCCAATCAGGACAAAACACTGTCAAGAATTTGCTCACCATCGTGGACATGATATCCCCTGTATGGCGATCAAACATCGGAAGCGCGCATCGATGTAGGTTAACAATGGAATGATAGTTGGGAATGAAAACCTGGAAACGTAAATCGAGGAATGAGGTGCTTTGATGGGTTGCAGAGTCGAATGCTAATGAAAAGGCCCAAGAATGGTGCAGGAGGTTAGTAATTTGCTACAGATTGACAGCGCAGACAGCCCGAATGAAGGTGCTGATTTCGTCACAAGAACACGCACGTAAACCAGGGTTGCCCAGAACATCGTATGTGCAGTCGATGAGTTGAAAAGCCATACGAAATGATGTTTTGCAAGACACGTAACGCACATCCAAGCGAAACAAAGTGGTTTTTGTCTTGGGAATTGTCACTGAATAAGAATAAATTACAGCGTCATCTTCCAATTCAACACACTTAAACAATGATAGTGCTCGCTCTTTCACCTTTGTTGTTGTTTGATGGCGTCAAAGAAATAAAACATTAATCTTAGCCGCACTGCCGAATGTCGACTCTTCATCCGCGTCATGGTTTGCATCATTGTCGTCTTGGTCTTAAGGATTGAACACCATGTCGCCCACAATAGTATCCACAATGTCCTTTTCGATATCATAGACAATTTGTTGTTCAATGCCTAAAAACAAAGACGAGAAATGCGCTTTGATGGAGTTTTTGAACGCAACCGGAACGTCATCGAAAAGTGAAGTGCGCTTAGAAAAGGATTCGAGAGCCTGGTATAAAGCCCATTGACCAGAATGTTGGTTGCGAAGATGGTTCTCAATATTATCGTAACGGAAGGGATGGCTCCATCCTTGAACAGTAGTTGCAGCCTTGCACTTCGACCCAACCTTCTCCTCCCAACCAAACGTAATGTAGAAGCGGCATTAAAGGCCAGTCACTTTCGACGACTTGGGATCATGATGCGCAACCTTAAGACCATAACGGACGTCATTGTCCTTAACATACTTCGACGAACGTTTCCCGGACATTGTAAAGAGTGATACAAGTGTGAGATCGATTTTCCAAGGCACACGCGCGCCCCCCTCTTGCACCACCGCACAACTCATTAATTTTGGCGTGACGGCATGCGGACATTTAGGTAGTTAATTTAGGTGTGACGGCGAGCGGACATTTAGGTAATTTAGGCGATGCAGCCTCCGATCGCCTATTTCACGCATGCCTGGCTATAACCCAAAATAAAATAGGATTATTTAAATTTTAATTGATTAGTTTAAGCCTACTTACTTACTTCCTTAAGCTTAAACCCTCCTTAATTATCCATGTGTTGACATCCTATTGACTTTAAATTAAACAATCAAAATTAATTAATTAACTAACTAAACATACTAAATATTAAATAGGGTTTAAACATGCCACACAACATCAAATAATTGGCATTCAAAAAATAAATGGACATAATTTATGTCTCATGTTGCACCAAATAATTAGCATTAAAAATAAATGGACACAATTAGTTTGCCACATGACAAAATTTTATTTTTCCATGTGTAATATACTAAAACCATACAAAATGGATGATGTGAATTTTTCAAGATGAAATTAAAATATGTTTGCCATTTGGCAACACATCATTTGTTGTTAAGGTGACCAAATTAGTTGCATGGTAGGTCACAACTAACAACATGTATACAATAAGGTAAAGGATGAAATCATATTTCTTTGAATTATTTTTTGCATCCACAATCCATGTCACTTGCAATTAATTTCTTATGTGACTTGTCCAATGTGAAGAAATGGATTTTAATTATAATTGTCACTTGAAACTAAAAATTAGTTGCAAAAACTAGTAAAAAAAAGGTTATTTTCTACTATTGCATGAGCTTTTCAATTGAAAACTTATGCAAGCATGTGAAATAAAATTAATAAAACTCATAAATTTCAACATTTTTGGGGGAAAAAATTACATGTAACATGAAGCCTCCCCATTGTATGACACAAAATGCTAAAAGTTCAACCAGTTATTGGACTCGTGGATCTCACTCTTGCTAGCAACTCCACCAACATTGAATTGTAACATATTATGTGGAGTGTGTAGGTTCATGTAATGCGATGGACAAAAAGGGCAAGAAAAACATCAACCACCAAAAAAAGTAATAGATAAACAATGAAGATGGTTGTTAGTTTGGGCCTTGACTTAAACAATTCAACCTTAGACAAAAATGATGTTTCAGTTGAATTTGATGATGATGTTGATGATATACATGGGACAAATTTAATAGTTAGTTCTTTACCTATTACACATCTACAACCTACTAATTTAACCTTTGGGTCTATTGTTTAATCCAAATTTATCAATGTTTTGTTACTTGCATTAGGGAAGCAAACATTTAACCAATAGTCATCAAGTTTTGAGGCAAGGAGGACTAGGGTAGGTAGTTGGATTTAGTAGTTTGGGTGGTTAGTTAAGTCAAATAAGCTAGCTAGGAGTTCAATTTGAAGCCTTCCAAAATTTATTTGCCTTACAAATTGTTAACCTAATTCAATGCAAGAACTAGTCATGCATTAGCTTATTGTGACCCCATGCGTAGTAATAACTATTGTTAAAGATGAAAATTTTATGGCTTGACTACTAGTTGAATCTTCTATAATTTGTGCATATCAATTCCAAGTTCATAGACAAAAGATTGAAACAACAACGAGATTTAAAGCTCTTTAATGAAAGTTCAATGGGAAATGTTTTTATTAGGCACGTAATGTATGCAAAGGGGAAACCCATTGGCACAAGGAGGCATATGCAGGAGTTTTATCTTAAAAGATATTTTCATTGATTGGATTCAAACATTATACAAATGGATGAACATTTATTTATAATTGTCATTGCAATATGGGATAGATTGGTGAAATGTTGGGAATATGTTGATTATATACCCTTTGTCATGCAAGGTTTTCAAAATATACCTAAAAAATACATGAAGAACAAAAGGCATAGTTTGAATGTTCAAATATAATTTTAAAAATATTGCATTAAAACTTGTTGCACATTGTGAGAACATGAAGGTGTTGATTTGTGACCCCTTCAAAATGGAGGAGGCAATATAATTGAAGGCAATTCAATTTTATCACCAAAATCTATCTTGTTCATATGAATAAACACATCGACCACATTGGAAATTTTGTCCAAGAGCTCAAAACCTTATATTTTCTATAACTACATATAACTTGAGAAAAAGGGGTGTTTTGTAACTAGCCTTGCAACTCACTGTATTTATACACCATGAGTGCTAATGGACATGTTGCATGAGTTGAAGAATTGCAATTCATCGTATATATTGTGCAACACATTGCAATTCTATCAAAACAACTCATTTTTACACTATGCAACTCCATTATAATTGCACTCATGATGTCATAACGATGTTATTGATTGTCATCCATCTATTAAAATCTAACATGTGGCAATATGAATTTTTTTTGACATAGAAATGATTTTTTCAAAATATTGATCTCCATCGTTCATTATTATTGTTAATGATGGCCCAAAATTGTGACATGTGGCACAATATAAAAAATTGCTACATGGCATATTAATTATATTTCGGAATAAACAAATAAATATAAATATTTATTTTAGTATTTAGGTAGGTCATACATAACCATAGGTAGGTAGTTAGGTAGGTTTTAAGACCTCCATACCTACGTATTTACTTACGACCTACCTACCTACATAGGTAGGTAAATTTTTTAAAAAATAGCCATGAAATTTAACTAATTTTTTTTTTCAGTTCATCCCAAAATGACATTTGTATTTTAATGTTACAATATGAAATAACAAGCCTTTTTTATATAGTTTGTAACATGAGATTCAAAGATGAAGCATATGGGTTGAATATTTTTGTTATTCTAGTTGCAAATTAAGTTGTAATTGAATTGCAACTATAACACTTAAGCATTCATGGCAAGCCACATCCAAAAGGAGGGCTCCATTGTTTTTGGTGTCTTAAAAATAAATTGAACCCTTTTTATTGGCACTTTTGGGAGACTAAAAATTGTAAAAAAAACGGAATAAAATTGAGAAAGTTATGACCCCCAAAGTAGAGGGGGTCAAAAACTCAAAAAAACAAACCACTGAATGCTACAAAGGCCAATTCCCAAACACTTAAAAAAATCCTTGTATGTTATTATATTGTTATTAAAGTTCAAAGATGATTTGTAAAACTTCAAGTGGCACCTTATAACACTTTAAATAATCTAAAATGAATAAGAAATAAAAAAGTTATGAAGTTTGAAAGTAAGAAGGGTCCAAAAAGGAAGAAAAAAGTTTTGTAAGTTGGAAAGTTTATTTTCCTTCTTGTTATTTTTTCATTATTCCCATTCCTTTACATTTCAAATATGATTTTCAAATCTTGAAGCATTCCCATAACATTTTAAATTGTTCAAAATGAAACACATATGATGAAGATATAAATAACGAATATGTATTTTTATTAAGTTATAAGTAATTGTATTATCATCATAACATAATTGAATAGTAGTATTTTAATAGTGGTGCACTAATGACTAGGCTAATTGTATTAATGGGAACCATTATAAAAAACTAATTGCAAATGTATTCCATAATGGGTGCTATAAATGTGAACATGTGGCATGATCACATGTATGTACATTGCACCTAGTTGCAACATAGTTGTTACTTTAGTGACACATTTATAAAAGTTCTAAAATAGTTGTCACATGCAACTACAATGCAACTCCTAAAAAAAGTCAAAATAGTTGACTACATATGTATGTATGATGTGTATAAATATCATATAGAAAACCCATTTTCAACTCACTTATAATTATAATATAATAAAATTTTCTAACGTGACAATTTATTTATTAATACATCATATTTCTAAAAGGATAGTTGCACATTAGTTGCAATACCCAATAGATAGTTGCAAAATAATTATACATGAGTTGTTTTTTGAGTTTTAATTGCAGGTAGTGTTGTTTTGACAGACACGATTTCTCATAGTGATAGTTTACTTTGCAAAGGGAAATCAAACACCTAGGTGAGTCAAACAAAGGAGTTGAGTTTATCATAAATGAAACAAAAAATTCAAGTGCACTAATAGGTTTAAACCTAATCCACTTACACAACACGAAGGTGCAAAGATTATAGTTCTAGCAAAAGAGTCACATATAAGGCATAATCGTTCAAATGTTAACCCATCAAGGACACAAAGATCCACAAGAACAAAGGCTAAAGAAAAATCTTAAGTCTAATTTTCAAATAAGGAACAAGACAAGATTATGCAATTCAAAAACAAGAACACGAGAACTAAAAATAAGAAAATGGGATGTGCAAGACAAATGTGAAAACAAATTTTTATTATGTCAACATATGCAAACATGCACCGGAAAAAAACATAACAAGGCTATGGTGCAAAATCATACCTAAAACTAATGTTTAAAAGACTAAAGGAAATGAAGGATCCTACTTCTATTTATACCCCTTTGGGGACCTAGTTCAAGAAAGCTTCCAAAGAAGCTTTTACGTGTGCATCAAGTAAAAAAACTTCTTAAGAACCTTCCTAACTAAAAGTTGAGTATGAAATAATTAAAACTTAAATGAAAGTTAAATGGGATTTAACTCAAAGTTGACTAGGAGTTAACTCAAATTTAATTAGAATTTAACTCGTACTTAACTGAGAATTAATTAAAAGTTAACAAGAAGTGAATTAAAAATGAATTGAAAATGAACTAAAAGTGAACTACAACTTAACTAAAAACTAATGGAGAGTGAACTAACACTAAATTAATAATTAGTTACAAGTTCAATACAAGTCACAAATGAACATTCAAATGAATGAACCCCATGGCAAATGTTGCCATCCATGACACAACCATGTGAACAATGTTGAAGTAAACACATTTAAAAGTTTGTTTTCACAACTTGTACTTACATATATATTTGACTAATGCATGTGACACTTGATGCAACACTTTATAAATGGACATGTTGTACGAAATCAATCCATCTTTGATTGTTGCTATAGCAAATGGGCTATTAATTAACAATTGTAGAATCAAAGGTGATGGGAAGAAAGGAGGATTTAAGGCTGAAAAGGAAAAATAATATAACAAAAGGTGTTCTTGTACACCAAGTGATTTCACTAGATTTTGAATGAATTCATTAGTCTTGTTAAATGGGGACTAGTTGGAAATTAACTAGGGAATTCACTCGTATAATGAATAGGGACTAGTGAGTTACACCCACATTTTGTAGTAATGGGAGGATGCAATGGAACTAATATGTTATCTGCAAAGTCCATTCACATGCATGTTGATAGTGGAAGACCAACCAAGAAAACCCATGGTTATTTTTTTAAATGGTTGGAAATGTATTTTGATGGTTAGAAGCTTGAAGTGGAAGTATCCACATCTCCTAACAAGAAGATCAAAATACAAAAGGAAGTGAAAGAATATGACACTTTCAATCTTGGACCTATTTTGAAAAAGGTTTCTCCCACATAATTACTTCATCGTTCATGCTATTTTTTGAAGTTTCAAAGGGCTTTCGAAAATAACATAAATGATACACATAACTTGATGACATATAACATAGTTTTCTAGTTGTGTTAAATTAAAATGGGCTTAAATGTTCACCTTTAGGATAATATATATGTGAATGTGGGTTTTGAAGTTGTTTTTGAAAATCTAAAAGACAAATTCCATGGGGATTTTATACCAAATTGGTGCCATTCTACCAAGTTAAATAAGGTATTCTAAGGAAGAACTAAATTGCAATATCCAAACCACAATGAAGAACCCTTCAAGTACAAGTGAATAATGCAAAAGCTCCCTAATATGTAAAGAGAGGCAAGCTACTTCAGGAGCCTAGAGCCTAAAGTTGGAACTTGCGATGATAAAATGTTTTTTCCTTTATACACATGCAATAAAACCCAAGAATTTAACCACAAAATGAATCTTATATTAATAAACCTAGAATAAACATGGGGTTGAATGTAAACATTCATCCTCATTATGAATGAATGATTTTTTTCATTCATCTGATGTATGGATGGAAAAAAATTAACTACATTTAGTTCATGTTTTAAATAAACAGAACTTCCATCAACCTATACACATATGTACCATCTAATGAGAATAGTAGTCCACTTGAATGCATATAGTTCTCCAAAGTCCTTGTCCTCAGAAGCTTTGGATGTCATAATGAAATTTGTGTTGATACCCGCCAACATTTTGAACCCTTGAAAGATTACAAACAAGCGAGTAGAAACACTTCCTATCACCCAAAATTGTTCATTTCTCCACCATTCATCAATACCCATTCCTGACCATCACATTTCTAAAATACCCGTTGCAAAAATTGATGAAAATAGAGAAATAAACCACAAACTTGCATAATTATTCATCTACACACGAAAAAAAACCGCCTAAAATTCAATATTTTTGGTCAGCAATGTTTTGCCCAACAATTCATGGTTGTGTAATTAAAACCTTTACACATTATGCCACATGGTATGTTGAACCAATATAAATGGTCATTTCAAAATAGAATTCACAAAGGAAGGGAGGAGAAGAAATTATTGTAACATACTACTAGGATGATAAATTTGCTTGAAAGAAGGCATTTGCCTAGCAATGTACAATATGCAACAAGTGGCAAAGCGGTGAATGGGTAAATGGCATTGCTAATATATGTTAGTCTTTGAAGGCATTTCAAATGCCTGCCTTTGTATTCATACCAAATAGGGCAATGTTGGTTCAACCAAATTTCTACATATCCAAGTGCCCATTGTACCACTTGGTTAAGCCGATCATATAGATTAATTGGGGCTGATCCTTTGAATGCAAATTGATGTGGCATGAAGTAAATTGAACGCCACCCACAACAATGCATTTTGAAGCCTATCAAAATGTCTTCCGTGACTAATCCATAGATCCATCCAAGTTACCTTCACAACACACTAAAAAATCATTATTTTTTAAACACTTTAAGAAATGTAACAAGATGCAAAAAAGACATAATAACTTCAAAATTAAAGAATATTGACATAACCCTGAGGATTTAAAAATTCCAAATCAACTTTTGTGAAAATTTGAATTGAAGTATATGTATTATAGGGCTTGTAATGGACACTAAATTGTAGTAAATATAATTTTATCTAGAAATCACTTCCTTTCCCCAACCAAATTTGTCTTCATAACCACATCTGATGACATGAATGGCTTCCTTCAACAGAGCATTATCATTTGCTAGTTGTGGAACACCACCACTTTTAAGAATAGTTGATGCAACAAATGCAAAAGATGGACCAAATCTTTCTTCCAAATTCTTTGATGATATTGTTAACAACTTGTCACGTTATAGCCATGACAATGCGATGCAATGATCTTGTGTAAGAACATGTTGTCCCTTGGGAAAACTTCCATGAAATTAATGGCATAAAATATAAGTACTAGATGAAACTTTTGATACCATTTGAAAATAATTTATTTATTTACCCTTGAAGCCTTTTTCAATGTCTTCAATGCCAAAGACAGAAGACTTGGAATTGGGTGTCTTTTTCTTATTTGAAGCATGTGCAAGCTTGTTCTTCTTTGTGGGTTTATTAGCACACAACAAATAATTTGAATTGCCTTCTTATTTCCTTCTTTGGTTGGTGGATCATACCCATATAAAGTTCACCTTCTAAACACACATCCAGTTCCCACATACATCGAAACTTGGATCCCATCCATACCTTTCAAGTTGATCTACAAACCACTAGTGATGGCATCAAAAATATGTGTGATAACCTCATAGAAACATACTACACTGTGTTATTTGCAACATGTGACGCCACAACCCAATTTATAAATAAATAAAAATTGTTTATGAAAATTATTCAAGACAAAAGTTTATTAAAAATATTTCTTTTACTAAAGACATCCTTTTGAGGGGCACTTGTGGGTGATATACAAATGGTGTAATTCTCACATCAAAGAAGATAATGTTGTGATTTGCATATTGATCACTCCTATCGATACCATCAAATCTTTGGGGAAATTGCACATAACATACTCGTTTGCCAACTAATGGGTCTGTCATGAAACACATTGCTTCTCGCAAAGCTTTAATATTATTGATGTAATGATCACAATTTAAATTGAGAGTGAATGGTGCATTTGTGAACATTGCAAACATTCGCACCTGCCAAAACAAAAATTATATTAACATTTTGCACATGTTCAATTTGTTAGTTAGTGTTTTTGACACTAGGTTTGTCCTAGATGAAATCCATGGCAACAATATTAATGAAAACACTAAAACTACTATGTATGGGAAAAAAAATACACTCACCAAAACATTCATGGCTTTAGTTTTTTTGTGATGATTAAAACCATGATGCTTTTCTTTGGACACATACACTAGTCGTGGGAGCTCATTCCCATCAATGTCATGCCCACCATAGTGGCCCAAAAACATCTACGTAATGAACAAACACTTTGAGCATTAATGACAATTGTGAAACCACATGTACAAAATCTATGGGCTAGTAATGAGAAGATCAAACATTTTCATGTGGATGAAAAATGCCATCCAATATCCTGTAATTTCAAATTCTTGAAATATTTTCTCATGTGCAAGTTTAAAATTTGAAAGACATGTAATACAAGTATTTGGATCTTTGCATGATGGTTTTGTGTGTTGTTCCTAGGCCATGGTGTACCATCTTGCAGTATCCATCCTTCCTCTGGCATTTCATCTACCTTTGCAACCAAAGCCTTCACACATATCTTAAACTCTTCATATTCCCTTTGTCCACATGCAAATTAATTCAAATAAACATCCAAACCTTTAATTTTAATCACATTCAAACATTACAAATATATGTGTACTTAATTAGCATTTCAATGGAATGTTTTTGGAAGATGATGCACTTATAAGCTATTTTCTTTACACATATAAGTTCTTTTGTCTACTAGTTCATTCCTTATGAAAATGATGTGTTTCTTTCACATGTCTAATGCCCAATCGATCAAAACATAATCCAAAGATGATAGTTTGAATAACTAACCTTCATTATGTGATGCTCCTTCACAAAAGCATGTTGCACTTTATCCTTCAAATAGTCAATCTTTTGGGTGAAAAACATTTTAGGAGCACAAGGTTCAATATTGAACTTCTTACAAAATGGCACCCATTTTCATACAAATTCTGAAATTTCTACAATAGCATCAAAAGTGAGCATGGATGCTCTATCGTCTAATAAATAACATGACATTTTGTCAACAGGGTAATCAACCCCAAGAATTGAAAAGATCACATTGGCAATCACCAATGGAGGTTCTTTTGTAGGATCCATGTATTGACAAAAACATCAATATGTGCTAGTTGAGATGGTTCACCCTCCTTTTCATACCTGTAAATAATGTCAATTTGGGTTATGCATTTAGGATTATTGAAGATAAGCAAAAGAAAAAAACTCTAGTGTTGTTTAAAACATTATAGAAGATTAGATAATTTTTGAGTGCAAAAACATTTCCAAAGAAATTTAAAAAAACAATTGGATCTTTTTAATACCTTAGAGATAGCCTATCAAGGTACGTTTTTCAATTGATTGGAAACCACTTGGGAAATTGATCAAGGATCCAAGATATTGCAAACTAGATTTCACAAATCACAAATGTGAGCCACATGCCAAAAACATTGGGAATAAGATTCAAAATTTGATAGTGGAAAAAGAATGCAACAATCACAAGCCTAATTATGATGACCATCCTATAAGGATTGATTTTGTTGGATGCAAGAAAAATCTTCCTTAATATGTTCACCTGTACTCATCAACTCTGAAAGGAGTAAAAAAATCATCCACAACCCAAAAAATACCAAAAGATCATTATTAGGAAAAAAATTCACCGAGACATGATCTAATTAATCATCTCTAAAAATTTAAAACAACCAAAATCAAAGAAATTAAAAAAGCTTACATGAGGAGATTTGGACCCTATCCAGCAACACCATCATCAAAATCAACTCTCTTCTCTTGTTTTCTAGTACTTTGAGTCATTATCATGTTCATCTTATTTTCTCTTGCCAAAGCTTCTAATTTTCCACACATTCCTTTCAAACCACACTTCCATACAATCTTGAATCCTTGATTGGGTCCATTGATGCCAATGGCACTACAATCAATCAATCCGTCAATTACAAACAACCAATATTTTTTTACATGAGCTAGACAAGAAAAGAAAGGATGATGATCTACATCAAAATTATGCAAAATTACATTTGAACAACTAGAATTATGCAATCTAAAGTACCACAATTTTTCGAGAATTTTTAAATTTTTTGAAAGGGAATTTAACATGAAGTTCTAAAAAGTTTTTGATGATTAGATCATCGCACCTAAGTTTATTTCATCATAGATAATGGAAGGGATTTGTGTTTCCCCATTCCTTAGTGTATCATGTCCTTGTAACATTGTAGCCTCTATGACCATGGTTTGTTGCTTGTCATGTTTGTTAGCTTCAACATAATTGTTTGTTTGTTTCTTCAAATTGTCAAGGATCTCTATTGGGTCTTTCTTCAGCTTTGAAAGCATTAGCTTTTGTTCATCACCATCCATAAAAGGTGGAAGACTTTGTCTTGGATCCCCAAATCATCAACAAATATACACTTGTATAAAAGAAACATGGAATTCGAATATAAAAGTTTAAACTAATTATTTTTGTTTGATTCATTATACAAAAAATCTCACATAAAACATTGCCATTTGTAATTGTTAAACATATATTCTTTGAATGGAAATTGATGAAGTGTGCTCAAGTTAATAACTTTTCCACCTTCATGCTTGTGATTATATCCAACAAAAAATTTATGAGAAAACCAACCCAATGCTAACCTTAATGATGATAACATAAATGGGTTTCATCCATGTTTTGAGTCTTTTGTTCATAACATGGTTGATAGGTCAAAAATAAACATTCATTACAAACCATACAAATTTTATTAGCTCCCAAAGTCACCCCAACATCATGTCCCCATGAATATAGTAAATGTTGACTCCGTCAAGTTGCCTAAGAGGTGGCTTCGGTTGCAAATTCTAAACATGTAATAAGAAAAAATAGAAAAAAATGAATTAATTATGGATTTTAAAGTGAATTTGTCTAGGCCACAATTGAACATGCTCACAACCATGACTAGTAATGAAGAAAAGTTCTGCAACTATAAAAGTTCACCAAACCATGCCCATGTTATATTCATCCTTGAACTCTCGTTTTAACCTTGTTTCAATAGAAACAAACATTAATAGAAAGAAAGAAGCTCACCACAAGTTGGTTTTCTTGTGGAGTCATTGACCCCATGATTCCTCGATTCCCTTCAAAATTGTTTGTTACTTGTAAACTCTTTGTTTCAAAAAGAAAAAAAAAGATTTAAAAATCCAAATATCTAAATTTCATTGCATTGTTTCCCCTTTCACTTACCCACCACCATTACCACCACAATCAGAAAAAAGAATCCCTTGAAATTCAACCTTAGAAGAATGAATGTCTAATACCATATTTAGTAGCTACAACAAATCCTCCATCATGCATTGCACTTCAAATTTACAAATCCCTATTCAAAATAACAACAACAACAATCTCAAGTTTACCAAGAAGCTAACAAGTGCAAATTTAACAAACTCTAATTCATAAGTTGTCTTCCACATCTATCTCCCAATGCACAATTTTGGACTCGTTTTTCTTGGACTTCTCAACCCCGGCACACCTTCAACTCACTAGAAAAAATAATAACAAAAAGCTAGGTTTGGATTATTCAAACTTGTCCAAATTTTTTGGTCAAAATCTAATTGAAAACATTTAACAACAAATTAAATAGTTGAATTCACAAAATCTCAATTGAGCTTTCACATATTCGTTCCATACTTTCACAATCTCACCAAATCACAATTTTTATATTGTAATTGTAAACACATGGAGGAAATGAAAAATGAAAAAATGAAAAAGAGAGAAAGATAAATTCCTTCATGCGTTCATTCATTTCCTATAAAGCTACATTGACCATGGGCACTACTAAGTTCTAAGAAAACCAAGGAGATAAGCAATAGCTTTTTTTTTATTGGTGTGTGTCCCACTTTTTCTTGTGGTGAGAATATCTTTTTTTGGAGTGTGTG
>Ga0209611_10005390_pt1 | contig 21441 bp, 18 predicted proteins | sample S1TSphgellanicum_3_FD_187693 | JGI IMG/M metagenome (GOLD analysis project Ga0209611, IMG submission 187693) | Host-associated microbial communities from peat moss isolated from Minnesota, USA - S1T2_Fc - Sphagnum magellanicum MG (SPAdes) (version 2) | ecosystem: Host-associated > Plants > Peat...
AATGTACATATTTGAAGATGTACGATTTTATAATGATGTATTAAATGTAATCTACTCATTCGTATATGGGTGGATATTACGATGTATATGTGTATATGATGAATTATGTTTGATGGTTGTCTTTTATTATTATTTTTTAGTCATAGACAAAATTCCAATAATTAAAATAAAACTAGATATTAAAATTCAAGTAAAAGTATTGTAAACATAATTATAGTAATTATACATTAATTGCAATAACTATATAATTTATAATCAAAGTTAATATTCATAATTTGTGATTTTTATTTTAAATTACTACTAAATACATTCATAGTAATTTTATTGTAACTACATTATTTGATGTAATTTCAGTAATTATATTAGTTTGATTACATTAAGTTATTGTATTTATTACTTATAATCACTTATTTCAATTAAAAGTATTATTACAACATAGATTTTCCATTAATTATTAGTTTTATTCAGTAATTCAAATTGATTACTCTAAATGCATTCTGATTATTTTATTAATAAATTAATTATAAAGGTGGAATAGTTTGTAATAAAACTAAATTATTCATAACTAATAATTTCTAGTTTACAAAATTATTTAAAAATGTTATAGCAATTTTAATGGAATTCGAATGATTAATGTAATTACTGTAATTCCAGGATTATATTATAGCAAATTAAACTATTCATTATATTCAAAATTGTTATATATTCAAAATATTTAAAATAATTTTATTGTAAGTATAATAATTGAATTAATGGAAGTTATTCTATATATAACCAATAAAATAATTTATTTAAGAAAATAAATGCTATCATAACATAAAAGTTTACACTAATATTTAATACTTTTAGTAATAAAAGTTTATTATAATAAGTGAAATAATATTCTAATTACAGTAATTGAATATTATTCCATAATTTATAATTAGAATTTGTATCTTAAAAAATAATAATCTTCATATAATTGAAGAAATTGATTTAATTATTGTATATAACAGAATTTAAGCGTAATAAATTATTGTATCTATTATTTATGATTACGTATTTACAGTAAATAATTATTTTTACTCCAGAGATTTTAAATCTGATTTTATAGTTTTATAATAATTTTATTTGTAACTAAAGTAATTAATGTATTTCCAGGGATTATAGGAGAGTAAATTAAAGTATTGATTTTAACTAATTACTTATATTGAGTTAGTAACTATTATCACAACTTAAATTTTATAGAAAGTATTGGTGTTTGTAAAGTAAGAAATAAAACTAATGTTACAGTAATTACATAAATTAATATTATGTACTAAATATACATAATTTTTTTTATTAATATAAAATATTTATTATATTAGTTCAATATTAGTTAGAAGAAGCGAAATAACAATGTGAATAATAATGAAATAGCTAGTTTAGGCTAATTACTAGATACATTAGTAATAATAATATTATATAATATTATTAATTATTCATTTTGATTAATTAATTAATAAATAATATTTTCATTAATTGGTTAATAATTTATTTTTTCAATTTAATTATTGATCAATTATTATTAAATGTAATTAGTTGATTAGTTAGTCAAGCATTTACCTATTTAATTATATAATTTATAAAAATAAAAATAAAGATAAAATTTATGGAATAAGTTTTCTAGTTGTAAATAGTTTGTAACTAAACTCTCTAATCGCAGCATAGTTTGCAACTAAAAGCATTCTTCGTCTAGAATTGTTAGACGTAATATTGGAATGGGCTCAAACCTGCACATCATGCCGCGTAAAAGAGTGCAAGAAATCTGAGCTTCAAGAGCTGGTCGATACATACCGTGTCTGATGCACATTCCGGCGGTACAGAAAGGTCCATAAGTGCCAATTCCGAAGGTTTTGAAGTTCTCTCAAATGGCAGAATCACTGTTAATGCCAATTCCAATGTATAATTTCCTCAGGCTACCTATACCTAGTGTTAAATAGCCAATCAACACTTTGTGCTAAGTTCACGACCTACTACTACCTATGGACCATTACGCTCGGAAATGCATCCTAGGAGTTGATGCATTCTGCCACATTAGCCTCACCCTAGGCCTAGGTCACCTTAGGTTTAGGGTTTAGTGGGGCAGAATGTGGCCTCCTCTAGGATGTGTTCTATGGAAACTCAACCAGAATTGGGTCTGATTATCACAACTGGTTTTGGAACTGGAACCGGAATCGGATTATTTGAAGAACTGGACCTAGAACCGGCTTCCGAGTGCTATTTACGTGTGGAATCAAAAGCAAAACTGAGATTATAGGGGGGGCAAAATAAAGGATTCCGAAAAAAAATAAAAATAAAATTGGAACCAAGGGCTAACTAGGGATTAACCAATATTCAACCACCCAGTTGTAAGCTGAGTTATTGGGAATCGAATTGGAGAACGAAAACCAGAATTTTTGTTTATTTATTTATTTATTTATTGAAGAATTAGACCCAGAACCGGATTGCCGATGTGTGGAACCGGAACCAGTCTAATTTATCTATTTTAGAACCGGGACAAGAGGCTCTCCATGAAAGTAAAGAACCGGCGAAGGCTGGTAAAAAACAGGGAGCATTATTGTTACTTTTACTGCCAGTTACACTTTTGGCAGTCAGCCAGTCAGTAAGTAAATAAGTAAGTAAGTAAGCATTGTTTACAAAAAGTGTGCAAAACTAAGTGTACGACTAAGTGTATCGTATGTATTTCCCGTAGAGATAACAGTACGTATTTGAACTGTTTTTTTTAATGTATTTCACATAGACATACTAGTACGTATTTGAACTGAATCGTGTGTATTTCAAGTAGTAGAGGTGAAGCGTACGTATTTGAACTGGGCCAGGCATGCGCGCTCGCTACGGCTACAAGCATCGTCGTTGGTTTATAAGCAGAGCTCGCTCGCACAGATCCCATCTATGCACTTGGAATCCTGTTTCTTTCTTGTCTCCTTCTACCCCCACCCCCAACCCCCCCTCTCTCTGTCTCTCTCAAGCGCCATCGCTTCAACATGGAAGAAGTTTGTGATACGGTTTCTTCTGATGGCCCTATCTCTCTTGCTTGTGTGATGAATAAACGGAGCAAAAATTCCCTATTCCTCTCTTGAATTCAGCCGTGAAGAAAGAATTTTTAAAGAAGTAGAGAGAAAGGAACCACCACTAGTATAAGTGTGGAAGAAAGAGGAAAGAAGAACAAGAAGAAGAGTGAATGAAACGCGTAAGTCGATGATGATGAGAGGAGGACTTTCGCAGAAGAACAAGGAAAATGACGGCCTTGAGAAGTTGGAATTTTGTGAGCTTGTTGGCAAAGTGAGGGATCTGAGAGAGAGAGAGAGAGAGAGATCTGATGATGTTTGTGTGTGATTGCTGAAGAGGTGTGGCTTCTGGGGTTTTCTTTGAGAGAGAGAAGGGGATTAGGGTTTGGTACATGATGATGTGTGAAGGAAGAAGAAGAAGAAGAAAGCGAGAAGGAAAGAATGAGAGAGGGGGAGGGTCGATTGATGCGAACTTGATGCGATGCGATGCAGATTTGATGGCGTGTTTTGTGAGATGAATCTTTGGAAGGAATGACAGAGATCCGATCACTTCCTTTGATGGCTTTGCGGAAGAGATTTGCGGGAACAACGGCAAGACCAGAAACAACGCATGGATTGTACCTACTCTGAAGGGACGAAGAAGGAGATAGGAGGAGGAGGAGTCGAGGGTTTGCAAGTATACCTACTGCATGCAATTGGATTGCTGTGGCGACGGGCGTGAAGTGAAGAGGTGCGTTTGAAATCTGTGTATGGCATCATACCGAAAACCCGCACCTTTCAACAAGCGCAGGAGACAGGTGATGGCACAGATGATTCCGCCGTCCGGCCCTTCGAGCTTGTCATGGGGGAAGGAGCTGGTGAACCTAGCGCAGCAGGTGATGGCGTGCGAGAGGTCAGAGGTTTGTCAGAAAAGGAATGGAACAAACCTTAGTCGAAGAATCAAGCTTCTGTCTCCGCTGCTGGAAGAGATTAGGGATGCTGCTGCACACCCTCATCATCATCCTTTGCCTCCGTCTGCTGTGATGGCCTTCCGTGAATTGAATCTCATCATGCAAAGCTGCAAGATCCTGTTAGATGAATGCCGAGAGAGAAGCTGCTTCTGTTTGTTGAGGAATATGGGTTCTCTGTCTGAGGATTTCTACAAGCTAACTAAGAAGTTGGCTAGGGCATTGGAATCTCTTCCCTTGGAGCTCTTGGATCTTTCTGATGAGATTAGGGAGCAGGTAGAGCTTGTGCGCTTGCAAGTGCAAAGAGCACAGCTACATGTGGATCCTGCAGATGAGCTCTTGTATAACAAGGTGGTTGACATCCTGAATCATGTGGAGAAGAAGGAGATTCCGGATTTCTGTGAGCTTCAGCAGCTGTTTCAAACACTTCATCTTAATAGTGCTGTGGATTGTGAGAGGGAGATGCAGAAGCTGGAGGATGAATTGACCACTGATTCTTCTGATGACTATGACATTATGCCTATTCCTAGCTTGATCAGCTTTGTGCGCTATGGTAAGTGTGTTCTCTACGGAGTGATGACACAGACGGAAAGTGCTGAAAGCTGGCCCTGTGAGTCTGGAAACTCATCTGTGGTTGATGCAGCAGAGGAGCTTTCTTCAAGTGGCAGAGAAGAAGGGCCCAGTAATCTTCCAGATGAGTTTCGGTGTCCCATCAGCCTTGATCTCATGAGAGATCCTGTCATTGTTGCCAGCGGGCAGACATATGACAGAGCATCCATTGCAACATGGATAGATGCAGGAAACCTGACATGTCCCAAGAGTGGACAGAAGCTTTTGCATTTGATCTTGACCCCAAATTATGCTCTCAGGAGTCTCATCAGCCAATGGTGTGAAGAGCATCACATACCATTTGACAAGCAAGACAAAGGGGGCAAGAAGGGAAGCAGCATGGAGCACATAGCAACTACAAAAGCCGCTTTGGAGGCAACAAAGATGACGGCGTCATTCCTTGTTGAAAAACTTGCAACTAGCTCGCCTGAGGTTCAGAGACAGGCAGCATATGAGCTCAGGCTACTTGCAAAATGCAGTATGGACAATCGTATGTGTATTGCAGATGCAGGAGCAATTCCTTTACTTGTATCGCTGCTCTCCTCAAAGGATTCCAGGACTCAAGAGAATGCAGTTACTGCACTTCTGAATCTGTCCATCTTCGACAAGAACAAGGGTCTAATCATAGAGGCAGAGGCTTTGGATCCTATCATTGAGGTTTTGAGATCTGCTATGAGCATGGAGGCAAGGGAGAATGCAGCTGCCACACTCTTCAGCCTGTCAGTTGTGGATGATTACAAGCTCCAGATTGGCAGCAAGCCTATGGCAATTGATGCATTAGTAGTGCTATTACACGATGGTACTCCTTGGAGGGGGAAGAAGGATGCAGCAACTGCATTGTTCAATCTTGCAGTCCACCCTGCCAATAAGCCCAAGATAGTGGCTGCCGGAGCTGTGCCAATTTTGATCTCTCTCCTACAAGATGAGGAAGCAGGGACTACAGATGATGCATTACCGGTCCTTGCACTCATTGCTGGATGTCCAGAGGGCCTTGAAGCTATCAGCATGGAGGCAGCTGCAATCCCAGTGCTGGTAAGGCATTTACGGTCAGGGTCTCCCAAGGGAAAGGAGAATGCCATAGTGGTTTTGTATGCATTGTGCAAAAGTGGGGGAGATGAAGTTGTTTCCAGTTTGTTGCAGGTTACAGTTACTATTCCTTCATTGTTCTCCTTGTTAACAGTGGGGACACCCCGGGCCAAACGAAGGGCTGCCTCCCTCCTGAAACTTCTCCATAAGTTGCAGCCGGTGGCTCATAGTACCACCAGCAATTTCTTTACCACCACTGACACAAGCACCAGCATGTTTTCATAGTATAAATGCCACAGACAAGTTTTCAAGAATGTGCAAGGCACAATTGGCTGGTGGGTTTTGCTTGTTCCCTGCAACAGTGTTTGCATCACACAGGGTTCAGTCCTCTAGTGTGTTTGTTGTACAATAGTGATGGGATTACATTTGTATTTTCAAGACAAGGTAATAAAGAAGATCTTGTAAGGGATTTTGATTATGTTGTCAATATTTTGGAACTTCTATCCTGGTGGTCAGTAAAGATGGAGCTGCTATGCCCTGTGTGTTGTTACAAATTATCAGATTGGTTGCCATCATGGTGAATGGAATTTTGGAACTGCAGATGATGCTAAGGCATATGTGTGAAGAAACTGGAAGCATTTTCTCTCCACTATCATCTTCTACATCTTCCCCTACTCTTGTTGAGAAGAAGAATCTGTTTCTTTGTCCTCTGTTTCATCATTCATACAAGTCTCAGCCAAACCTAGGAATTACCCTGGCTGCAGGTGCTGCAGGCGATGGCCTTGCGTCTGGGAAAGCCTTTGTCCACCATGCTTGTGATGAAGCCTCACTACTTCAACTTGATAACTCAACTATTCTCTTGCCTCACAAACTCCCATGACTCAATACAAGAGCTCACCAATATTTGGTGGATGGTTTCTACACAGGTCGATACTTGTCTTCAATCTCAAGGGACTGCCTTTGTCCTCTCTAATGCTCTTGACTTCATCTTTCCAATGTGCCAATACCTGCCTTGCAGTTGAAGGAATTGAGTCCTTGTCCTCTCTAACCCTCTTGACTTCATCTTTCCACAATGGTTTTGTCATCACTTTCTGCTTCCTCAAACCATATTAGCTCATTTCCATGGTTGCATGTTGCCAAGCAATGGTCAAGGAAGGAGGCACAAAGAGGTGAGAAAGAGAGAGTAAAGTAGCGAAGATATGCACAAAAAGCAAGCCCTACTAGCAGAGTGTGCAAAAGAGCAAACTAAAGGGTGAAGTATGTAACTTGTTTCAGACTAACCATGGTTGGCACAAGCTCTCATGCAGGCAAGATGCTCATAAAACACTTACGTAATACTTGGGAAAAGTTGATTAGGTCATTTACAAACCATTAAGCTATTGCCCAAGCACATTTGTGGATAACATTAATGGACATGAAAAATGGCATTGGATTTGCAAACCAAACAGTAGTCTAGTATCTAATTCTGGAATGTTTTTTGGCTTTTTCTGAAAGAGGCGGAATGGAGGGGGTCCTGTGGTTGTCTATCAGACCTTACAGGGGCAGGTGCCAAGACCTATTATCTACACGACCATTTCTGCAAAATCATATGACCATTATGCAAATCCACATAAATACATAATGGAGAGGGCCAGACACACACCATTGTACCCAGTTTGTTGTCAATTCTGAAACTCAGGCTTGCCCTGATTCCTCACAGGCACCTCACTGGGCACAATGACCTGAACCCAGCATGCTCCAGAATACTGAAAGAACCTTGAAAAGTTCTGAAAGTATGTCACTTCCACTCACCTACTGTAAACGAACCCTAAATTCTATGCTTGGGAGTAAAACAATACTGAGCATGGCCCTTCAGTTACATAGCAGTCTGAAATGGCCTGACCTCACTCTAACTATGTTCTCCCAAACAATTAGCATCTCCCAATTGTGAGAAAGTAAGTAGCCCCTGTCAATTGTAAGCAGTGACTCCAGACAAAAAATTTGGAATCATCTTAAAACTTTCAATCCTTTCATCCTGCATCAAATTTTCCGGACCTGTTTTTGGCAGATAAATAAGTGTCTTTGTTTCTTTGCAACATTAATGTCATCAAGTATATACCTGCAGCCTCACAATTCACATAAAATATACAGGAAGAAAATAAATGCAATAGTGATGGTTAACAAGCTCTTCAATCCTGGAAACATCATAACTGATTCCCATTATTGCTCCTAATTCCAGAATAAAATTCAGGCTCACAAATATGAATGGTGGAGATCAGAGGAAAACACCATGTAGTTGGTGGAAACATGAAATACCAACACTATGAAGTCCTCCATCTTATGTTCTGAAAATGCAAGGAAGTAAACACCCTACTAATTGTCCAAAAATTGAGGGTCAACATTATTGACCAAAACAATTGAGTCAAGAAACATTATAAAGGACAGCTGTCACTCAACAGACTAACTTCATCATATTTGTGGCAGAAAGCTGTTCAGCTGGAAGCAAGTTAAAAGGTTCGATTTCAGCCTATATACATAATGGATAAGATGGGCAAACTTTTCCACATGTTAGTTTTCAGAAGTGGAGGAGATTGCTAGTTGTGGTGCCATGTGCACACCAAAGAAACCTCTAAATCCATTTCCATTCCTAATCAAATGTTCAATGATCTCAAGTGTTAGCCTAAAAATTTCTACAACTTTTGGACCACACCCACAACATCACAAGTGGTCATACCTTCTGTACATAACATATTCATCATTCTGTAGTCTCCAGGGCAGGGATCTCATTCTCATTCTTTGTCTCTGCTGTGCATTGTCTGTCCCCAACCTCATCCCAAAAAGCTCTTTGCACTCTCAGGGACAACTCCTGCTTGGTGGGGTTTAACTCCTCTTGGAGCTTGAAGCACTAACGCTGCCACCCCAAAAAAATCATCACTGCTCAGAACTGCAACAATAGTATGTGCTCCAAAAACAGCTAGTAGGTTGGGAGGCTTCAGGAACCAACACAATTTTAGCCCAACCATATTTCTGAACACAAAATTCCTCTTAAAACACAATCTTGCAAATGTTGACCTTCACATGCAGAACCAACATAATTTAGCCCAATCACATGCAGTACTGATTCAAATTTACAGTGGACAAGATGCTGATAATCATATGCCTGTCATGCTGTTGTGACCCACTCCTGTAAACCCTAATAGCCACACTGAACCTGGATAGTGCTTAGAATTTTGAAAAGGGGCTTCCTGGAATGACTTTAATAGAAATTTTGCTTCCAGAACTGAGGCAGAACACCTACTCCAATGCCTGTGTATAGCCATTTCTGATATGCTGCACTAGGGCAAGTGCCAGTTTGTGCAGCTGGCAGATCTTTACAGTGCAATTGATTCTATCATCATAATTAGAGCATCTCCACCACACAGCAGTAAACCATACCTCTACACTACATTAACTTAGTGTTTTATGTTCACCTGTCGCCACCCATAAACATAAGAAAGTTCACTTTGAAAAGAGAAAGACCGTTTCAGTCTCTACACCTGAGCCGATCATTATCACTGACCAATGGTAGCAAGAAATTGCATTTAAAGGTGTTCCTCAGGGTCACAATATCCTGGCCATATGTAATGCACATCAAGGGCTTTTACACCATCCTGCTGTTTACTTCCTCCAAAATTTGATATGGAGTGTTTATCTGCTGCAGGGTGGAGATGCTCTTCGTAATAGGCTACTATCAGCACATCCACCATCACATAAAACAATATCATTAGCAAGACTCAATTCATCTGATCCAAAACATTGTCAAGTGAGTTTTAAAAGGTCAAGGGCTGTGGCCAACCTTTTCAAATCATCCTCAATGTCTGGGAGTGGAAGCTTCCAGAAGTTCCATGAGTTGTAGTCCTCCTGTCCACCACAGTACCAACCAGTTCACTTCAATAGAACTTCATGAAACAGATCATGACAATATATTTGTTTACAGCAAGATAACCAATTTTGAATGACAATGCATCAACAAGGAAGAGAGTTAAAATTGCAAAGAGACTGAAGTCTTGCAAGTTCTGGAACGATTTGGTAGATCATGCAATGAATGAGTGGATAGCACAGAAAATTCAGCAAGTAATCTCTTCAGATCAGACTGGTAACAAACCTGTTCCATGGAGGTTTGTGCAGGGAACATGTCATTGACTAACTTGTGGAGTGATGTATAGGTCTTCACATGCACTCGATTGTTCACTGCCACTTCCCCCTGTTCTCCAGAAGTTTCAGGCCAGAGAACTCACTCTCAGATTGAAATCATGTGAATCATTGAATCACTGCCACTTTTCAAAAGCTGAAAGTGACAGTACTTTAGCTGTACCTTATACAGGCTCAGGTGTGTCCAGTTGCATGCTTTCTCAAGCTATATATAATGTTCTGCTACAAATACTTTTAGAGCAATCAACTCTCCTTCAAACCTACTGACTTTTTGACTGATGAAGTTGACCAGTTGCAGATGAGTGAAAAATGAGGGAAGTTTTTTTTTCTCAGTCCCAACTCTTCAAAGAAGATGAGCAGTACAGCTGGTTTCTTATAGTTATCTCCAGCAAGATAGAGAAATCTGAAACACAGACTGTGCCTGCTGTGCATTAGAGAACAAATGCAACTGATGAAAAAACACCTCGTTTTGGTGAAATGCTAGTCAAGGAACAAAAGACCTACTGTGTTCTGTTTGCAGCACTTCCAGAAAATCTCCATGAATGCAGGGTAAATTACTCACCTTAGGATTAATGATGAAGATTTTTCCCTTTGGAATACCAACTTTGAGATAGCTGATCTCATCAGTGTCCCGATTCCCAAACCCTGCATAGAATGGATTGCAGCCCTCTGGAAAAAGAGAGCGAATATCCTGCATGACAAGGTCAAGAAACTTTCTTGAGAATGTTCAACCAAATGTGTCAAAACAAAATCCAGTCAGGCAAGTGGGAGGTTCACAAATTAGTAGGTCAATGAGTTCTTTTACCTCTGTATGTGAATGTCCAACAGAACTTCTACACACAACCTTGGTCTAAGCCACTTGCAAGACTTATTCAAAGAAAATCAACAACTTCAGGTGGCCAAGACCAAGCTTATGGGCTCATAGTATGGCATTTTGCAACACATCTGGATAAGCCAGACAAAATCAAGCTGACTGATGTCACTCTGCTGTCTAACAACTCAAACATGAGGCAAATTTCAGTCAGTCATTGGGCCCATGGTCCATTGTGATGCATAAAAGGGGGAACACTCACCTGCAGGCATCCAATTTTGAACTCATGCGGAGTCCTTCGGATCACTGAAATTGCACCCATCACCCCAGGAAACAAGTGAGTGACATAATTTGAAGAAGAAAACCTTAGCCAATGTCTGACACAGGAAGAATATAAACCCAAGGCACAGAGGTGAGATGAAATTTGAATATCTTGGTGAGCTTCAAAACAATACTCCATTATAAACACACAGAAGAAAGCATTCTGGAATGTAGACTTCATTCCTGACAAGTACAGAAAGATACTGGCAGACTTCGAGAGACTCAGGAACTAGCATGACACTTAAAGCTGAATAGGATGCAACCTTGCAACTCAATTCATTTATATTGCTCTCAACTCTGAGAGCAACAAATAGACTTTGCACACTGGCAACTGACTTCACAAAAACCAACACCATGAGCTTCAGGTCTGTTGAAACAGAGCTACGACTCAACAATGACATAAAAAGCTAGACATTCTAGTCTGGTCATTTTGAGGACTGCTCAATCACAAATACAACCAGAAAAACATCAGTCATGTTCCACCAGCTGGCATTGCTGGGTCTGTGACAGAAGGAAACAGGATGGCCATGATACTAGCAATGGGAGATGATCACTCGTACCCCAAAATCACAGAAAGGAGAAAACCTCAACAAACCTTCACGGTAAAGGGAGGGAAACAGTCCATCAGGCGAGATCACCACTGGTCCGTCTGGAAGTGTCTCGCCATCCTGCAAACATGTCCAACAAGCAGAATTTACACATGTAAGTTAGCAGAGGTATATACAAAAATAGAAATGTATGGAAACATATTCAACTATGTGATTTCAATCTCCATCATTCAGGACCTCTTGAAGGGACAGAGACTTACATGTCAACTCAACTATAATTTTATAATATCACAAGTGCTCATACACACTGCACAAAAAAGGTCACCTGCTTAACATTGAACAAAAACTGACGAGTGAGATCTGCCTGAGATATTGCCCGCGCACTTAGAAATAGCAGCTCATATCCATTTTCCTGCAGCCACACAACATCTGATATCACCTTAAGTCCAGCATGTGTGCTTCAGAAACAAGTTGTTGAATCAGGAAAGATGGTTTTAACAAGGTGAAGAATCAACATCACTGGAAGCAGGTTCCCCACTGAGTGCAACTTCAAAGAACCTTGATTGCAGAGAAAAGACGAGCCACTCCAGACTGTGTCCAATCCTTTCCAACCAAAGGCATCACTTGACCCAACACGTCTGACCTGCATCCCAGCAATGAGGACAAGGATCAGCCATCCACCCATCAAGCTGCCTCTAGCAGAGAAGATCTACATGAGAAAGGATTTGGATAGAACCTGACATCCATACCTATCTTGCTCATCATCTTTTCTCTATTGTCAGCAAAATGTCATGGGGGTATACAAACCTAGTAGAACTCACTTTGTGATGGTCCCATCCACATCAGAAATGACAATGCGTGTGTTCCATTTCCAAAGGTACACCCTGGCATCCACCTGCGCAAGATATTACAGACACTCTTAGCATCATCATTCTGGCAAACCACAGCTTTGCAACCTAGCACAAAACTCAAAACTTGAGGCAATCCCTATACATTGGCAGCCAAGTGCAGGTATAAGTTCACTATTCTCTCTAATCAGCAGGTCATCTTTCTCACCTACACTTCTCTGATAAGTACAAACAATGAGGACAAAGAGATGCAGCCAGATGTTGAAAGCAACCTGCTGATTGCCAAGCATGCGGGTGAAGAATGTGAATGTGATCCTATTCTTGCCCTCCTTGAGATTCATCTGAGCTAACATCTGTGAAGTAGGAATGATAGTCCGCACTTTGTTTCTGCGAGGACGTTCATAATATGCATTTTGGAACATTAAGTCATTCACAAAGGGACTCTGCACTGCTGTCCCTGATGCTACCAATAATGTATCTCTTGAAACCAAAGGATTGGGAACAATGCTCTGTTCGGGAGTTTTGGGGCGTCGCAGTGGGAAAGGCCAGAGATTCCAGCCGCCTCTAGCTGCAGGTACTATTGTGCCCACTGCAGCTTGACTCTTTGGCACCAGTTCAGGGCATTCCATTGGGATTGCACCGTCAGTTGCAGGCATAATAACCTGCCCAAAAGTTAGAATTCCAAGAACTACAGGAGCAGCCACACTCCAAGGATAGTATTGTCCTCCCACACGAACAACAAGCTTATCATTTGCAATGATGGCTGCTGCATTGCTCTTGAACTCATGAAGTGACACCTTTACTGAGGCGAATGCCTCAGCAGCCTCCTCACTTCCCATATGCTCCTTTAGAAGATGCCTACATAGGGAGACTTCAACTCCTGCAGGCAGAGATCCTTTGTCCAATACGTTAGACTGAACTGTAATCCACTTCCAAGCCAGTCCCAGACTTGACTTTTGAACAATCACATGGCTTTAAGCTGAGCAGCAGCTACTGAAAAGCACCATTGGATGACTAAATACAAAGACATGGTTCACAGCCTGAAAGAAACCTCAAGATGAGAAACTTGCTGAGAATAAAACACGAGAAAAGACAGAGACAGACCAGTTTCAGCAGCTGTCTCCACTAAATCTGGCACAGCACCATCTCCACCTGCTGATTCAGCTTCTGATCTCCCTGAACCCGGTGGACTTCCAACACACTTCTCAACTAGGTTTTGTTTGAAATCCTCATGTGTGCCTTCAGCTGGACTCATGACAGGGTTCCCAAAAAAGGAATCTTTCCTGTCTGCACTTCTCTGAGTGCGTGGCAGTGGCTCTGAACCAACAGAACGGCTCAGAGCACTCTGTATGGCAGAAATAGTTGCATCAGCAGATTGGAACCTCACATCTGGTAAGGACTCAGAGAGGGGATGATCTTTGGCAATCAAAAACATGTCTTCTAAGGCTGAATTCTCAAGTGTCACTGGGACACCAATTGGATCACTCTTTCTCCTGAATATGTCCCGGTCTTCATCTCCATCTACAACCTTTCCAAGATTCTCCTCCTCCTCCTCCTCCTCCTCCTCACTGCTGTTAGCTTCAAAGTAAATGCTTTTCCTGCTTGCTGACCCTATGTCACCATATGTTAAGGGATTGTAAAGCTCATCCTCTGACCCGTTCTCTCCATGTGATATGCTTGTCCCATAATCTATCTCCCCAACTGCTACTTTTCCATGACACTCCTCTTCTTCCTCCTGACTGGTGTTAGATTCAAAGTGACTGACTTTCTTGATCACTGCCCCTGTGCCACTGTACGGTAATGGGTTCTCAAGGTCATCGTCTGACCTGTTTTCTCCATTTTGTGTGCTCACCACTTCATATTTCTGCCTGGTTTCAGCAACTACATCACCTGTTTCAACCATTACCAAAACCTCAGTTCTAACTGGCATTGTCTGAACTACCTCCACCACATTCATTTGAGTACAAGATGCACCATCCAGTGTGGGGCTTGTTCGCGGCAGTGCTAGATTTCCAGCCAGCAGTTTGTTGCTGAAAGATCCTGCCCCAACTACCCTCTCATCCTGAGCAGGACTGAATAAAGGTACACTTTTCTCTGAAACATCTCCTTGCAGGTCACTGTTATCCACAGCATCATCCCCCTTGCTTGAAGGTTTCTCTTCAACAAGGGAAACCACTGGGGCAGCACTGGTCCTGCCTTCCTTACTGCTGCCAGCATTCGCAGGATATGTAGGAGCCATCACAATTGAACAAGCACCACTTACCAGCACATCCTCTGTGGCAGGATTTGAACCCTGTTCTCCATTGACACTGGCAAGTTGTTCCAATGATAGGACTACAGGATACTTCATGAGAGAAGTGTTCTCTCCAGCCAATTTCTGTTCTTGTAACCTGCCTCCTATGGCCATGGAATGAAAAGGCCTCATGGATGACACCATTTCTGTGTGTCCACGGGGTGAGGCTAGCTTCTGAGAGAGGGTAGGCACAGAGGTGACATCCTCATCTCCAAGTCTCCCTGGAGGGCTGACCCTCCTGCCCAACCTGGATGCTCCTCCCACCTCCTCTGTCAAATTTGCACTTGTAGAAATCGCTGCCAGAGAAAATCCTGCTAGATTTTCCCTCCAGTCCATATTTGAAGTGGACACCATGATTCCATTATCACTACTGTTGGCATTCCTTGTCTCTCCTTGCAAACCAGTCAATCCACTATCCAGTGATGTGTCTCCACCTGTGAGAATTCCAGGCCCCTTCTCACCTGCAGCTATATCAATACTTTTAGTGGATGGATAATGAGCTCCTGTAGCACAATCAGCATCACTGCAGTTTGCCTCTGAGTGCCTAGGAATGCTGAAGTCATCAGCAGCTTCAGTACTACTGGTTTCACCTCCTTGCAAGCAAAGCGAGGAGCTTAGTGTTGAATCTTTATTGGCTGGCATGATATTTCCTTCATTCACAGCAAGTTCCTCCTCTCTTCTCATAGTCTCAACTTTTTCACTCCTCTGTGAATGTGAAGACTGTGAATAGCTATCCTGCACAGCTGCTTCATGCTGAGAATACAACGATGAGCTTGCTATAGGTGTTCGGGACTCAATTGTTGGTTGGCTTTGTCCATTTTTCAGTCCACTGCCACATTCCCATGAATTCTCTAGCAGGTCAGAAATAGTTTCAGCCCTTTCGAAAGAGCACTTTGCACTCTCTGCCAAAAGTTGCTCTCTGCCATGTCCTTGGAACATAATTCCAAGTAAAGATCTCCTACCTAAATTTTCTGCCTCCTTGCCTGGAGAGTTTTGAATAGCAATTGAGGATACCACCTCTATTGCTAACCCATCTCTGTTCTCCTCCTCTTTCTTGTCCTCCTCCTTTTTCTCATCTTCTGATCCCCCATTTTCTGTCTTCTGCTCAGACAAATTCCCTTTGGTCCTTTCAGCAATCATGAAAGATTGGTCAATGCTGTTTAATTCAGACTCTTCATCTTTGGACTTCTGTGCATCATTCTCTATGGTCAGCATCTTATTAGCCTCCCTTATGCCCGAGTTTTGACCATCGACACTTCCAGAGGATTGAAAGCCCACCTCCTGTGGTTTTGATGAAGTGTGTGTATTGACCTCATCAGCCCGTGTGGTTGTTCCATTGACACCTTTACTATCTTTTTTCTCATCTGGATCAGAGTTCTGTTTGGGAAGAGCAGGACTGCCTCTCCAGCCCCACCATACCCATGACCTCCTTTCTGATTGTTCAGTTCCATCTGCCTTCTTCTGTGGGGTTTTTGCAAGTTGCATGTTCTTGTCCAATGCAGCTGGAGTTGAGTTTGTGGGCAGACTTTGCTTGTCCCCAATTCTCTTTGGTGAGCTCCTGAATGTACCCCTAGGCTTTGTCTTCCTGTCCAAAACTTGCTTTGGCTGCCAAGCTTCGGCACAGAGAGGTGAAGCCCTTAAAGCTGCAGCTGCCTTAAACGTTGCATCCCGCCATGCTATTTCTTGTCCAATTGCAGTTGTAAGCACTTGGCTTGGATTGCCCTCATCTACAGAGGACACTGAATTATTCTCAGAAGGCATCATCACGACAGATCCATCAGCCCCATCAGGTTGAATCTCAGTAGTCATCTGCATCTCATCAAAAGTGCCGTCCTGCAGGCCAGGAATTGGATCTCCCCCAAGTCCATTGCTTGGACCTGAGTGCTCAACCTCAGACCCTGTCACCTCTACTTGTAAAGCCTTCTGATCAGCCACTAATGATAAGACCTTGAATTGAGGTAACACCTCCCTAGCTCCCTGCATCATCTCATCATTCTTTCCAGATAGGCTCATTAATCCATCATCCTGCACACTATCTCTCTCATGTTTTTCCTTTTCATATCCCAAAGGTTCTTTACACCCAGTCTTGCTTCCATGCTTAACAACCTCTGCTGGTTCAGTTGTGGTCCTGGCACCACTCCAGTCCTTTTCCACATCCTCCTCAGACACATCATGGTCAGCCTCTGCTAAATCCATTGGACCATGTAATCTTGTATCAAGAATCTCCAGTGACTCAAAAATTCCATTCTGTTGTGGGCAAAAACCCATAAGATTGGTCTCAGATGCCCATTGGTCTTGTTGATGAGCAACTTCAGAGGCAACAACACCTAATTCCTCAGGATAGTTCTCCTCCAGGAAGACTTGCCCATCAGCACTGGCAATCATTATGCCTGGGGGACAATTCAAGCTGTATCCTGATCCTTTTCTGAGAAACTCCAAGGTTGGCAATGCTTCAACCAACTGAGAATCAAGTGAATTTGAGCCCTGCAATGCAGACCGTGTGGTCTCCTGTGTAAAATGGACCATTGGCAAAGACTGATTGCTGTTACTCAAAGGACTTGTGCCTTTGCTGAATAGGCTAACATCATTTTCAATGCAAGGTGCCTTAAGAATTCCCTTTTCAGGAAGGCACTCAAGTGTGCTTGGAGGTTGTACAGAAGAAGCAACCTTCTCGAGAGCCACCAAGGCAGCATTTGCAACAAGAGAATTAGCAGGCCCTGAATTATAGCAAGGATCAAGGCCTATTGCATGGTTGAAGAGTGCACGGATGGCTGCTCCACTTTCCACTGTGTTCTCCTGCTCCATGGATCCTCTTGCAGTAGAAAGAAGCTCATCAGACACTTGCCCCTTGTTAGACTTGGCAATTGTATGTTCATCAGGATTTTCATCTTCTTCAGTAAATCCTCTATCAGAAACTACTCCATATTGATGAAGTGAAGTAAGCACTCCATCTGAAATAGTCTCCACTTGGAATGCTTGAACCTGCAAATCAAATATTGATTACAAAACGATTGAAAGGGACATATCCTGACCTAACTTGGGACATCTAATAAACTGATGCTCCATTTGTTGAAAAGGAGGTGATTTGGAGGCACTGTTTACTACAAGTTTGGCAATTGATCCAGGTGCCATGCCAGGAAGGTTTCAGGAAGGCTTTAGTGCAGCAAATCAGATCACCTCAGAGCAACAGAAGAGAATAATCTCAACCACACAAACACTGTTCATGCTTGTGCACTTAGAATTGCATTAAGCAGTTGTGACCACTAGACTAGACATCTCAAGATAAGCAAGATGCATGCATTACAGTGCCAATTTGCTCAGATTCACAAGGCTGAAACACCAAGATAAAACAATTCATTGATGAACTGTGCTGGGAAACTATGGTTGAGGCCATTTCTTACATCACCAAACAAAGAACAACAAAGTTCAACTCTCATCAGAAGTGGATGGATCAAATGAAATGTCTTTCAACATATTTCCTCAACGAGCATTGAGGATGCATTTCTGCCCTCTAACTTAAATTCCAAAGCCTTTGTTTTCTCACCATTGATGTGAAGGTTTTGGTCGCACCAACCTGTGATTCCTGCAATTCCAGTGTATTAGCTTGAACACCATCATCTTGCTTTGCTGATCTGATGGCCAGTGTATTAACCACAGTATCATCTCCTGATGATACTGCACTACGTGGTGACAAAATTGATCCTTCACTGTCCAAGTCTGCATCTTTGAGAAAGTAAGCTTCTCCTGTTGCATCTAAGAACATGTGAAAATCAACATCATTGCCATTCACTGCCACATCAACAACATTTTCCTTTTGCTTGAGGACCCCTTGGAACTTGCCAAACTTCACATACCAGGGTGAACTCTTGAAAGTGCCATCCTCTTGTTGGACTACAATGATATCAACAGCACCTCCAAAGGGATGAAAGGGGCCTGCAACTGTATATACTCCCTGCGATATGTACCTTCCTACAGTATACATCTTCTCTCTAGCTCAGAACCCTGTTACCGCCCACTGCTTTGTTCTCACACACACACATTGCACATTGCTCTCCAGTCTCACGTCTCTCATGCTCCAGAAAACAGTAGGTCTGTATATTATTGTGCCTTCAAATTTGACACGCTGAGTGCCTGGATTGTCTCTATAGCCCCCACATATTGGGTCGCTGAAAAGTGGTGGTAGAGATCATCTTCAGAGTATCCATGAGATGGAATGTCACAACACATGAAAGGAAGGTCTGTAACCTACAATAGTAATACACATGCACAGGGTGAAACCATGACACTAGAAAGTCAGAATGCAACAATCCTATAATATGGTAATGCATGCTGATCTCAGATCAATGCACAGAATGAAGATTGAGTCCAAAATTTCCAATTGCAAAAAGTCATTTGGACTGGTTATGAGCTTACTTACCGTTTGAAGCTTGCCGGCAGCAGCACCTTTCTGCTCTTTGAGACGAATCTTCCAAAACCCTTTGTTCTTCTCACATATGCTTTTATGTTCCTCCTCCTCCTCCTCCTCCTCAACAAGTCTCTAACTAAGAAACAAACTTCGATTCTTCCTTATTCTGCCAAAATCTTCATTCTTCCGTTTTCCTGTTGAAGCTTTTTGAATTTTTTTTCCCACTTATACTTGAAATCCAAAACATTGTTTGTTTGTTTATTATTATTATTTTTTTCCCTTTGCTTTGCTTTGCTTTGCTTTCCTTCTTTAGTTTCCTTGTCCTCTTTCTACTGCTTTTGTTTTCCTTCTGTACAAAGCTTTCTCAATGCATATCCCCACTTACCAATTTCCTATTTTCCTTCTGCACAAGCGCTTTCCTACGCATCATCCACGGGTTTAATTGGCAGTCCAAAAAAAAAAGCTTCCGCAGAATCCACACGACAAAACCTAATAAAAGAAAGCTTTGTGGCAAACCGTGTGTGGGGCATGAAGAGCGGTCAGTTGCTTCCGTGAGCGCATTGAAAGCCCAAAATGGAAGCAAAGAATGAAAGCGGAGAAGTTTGGATTGGTGCCAGTAGCCGTTTTTTATTTTTTGGCTGGCTATATACATACCAATAGCCAAAAAATGCTATCTATCTATATATATATATATATATATATAAAGTGCTAGAATCACGTGCTTTTTGAGATTTCCAATAGCCGAAATTGGACCAAATTTTAAGAAAAATCTCCAGCTTTCTATATATTTAAAATGTGCTAGAATCATGTGCTTGTTGAGATTTTCAATAACCAAAATTAGAGGAAAATTTTAAGAAAAATCTCCAGATTTCTATATATTTAAAAAGTACTAAAATCATGTGGTTGTTGAGATTTTCAATAGCCAAAAAAATTCGGCCGAATTTTAAGAAAATTTGCCAGATTTCTTTGTATTTAAAAAGTGCATAAATCATTTGCTTTTTTGAGATTTTCAACAGCCAAAATCAGACCAAATTTGAAGAAAAATCTCCAGATTTCTATATATTTAAAAAGTGCTAAAATCATGTGCTTGTTGAAATTTTCAATAGCCAAAATTCGACCAAATTTTAAGAAAAATTGCCAGATTTATGGATATTAAAAAATTGCGTAAATCATTTCTTTTTTGAGATTTTCAATAGCCACAATTTGATCATATTTTAAGAAAAACTGTCAAATTTCTCTATCTATTTAAAAAGTGCATAAATCATGTGACTTCTGAGATTTTCAATAGCCAGAATTTGACCAAATTTTAAGAAAAATTTGCCAAATTTTTATATATTTAAAAAGTGCGTAAATCATGTGCTTTTTGAGATTTTCGATAGCCAAAATTAGATCAAATTTAAAGAAAAATAGCCAGATTTTTTAATATAAACAAAGTGCCTAAATCATCTACTTTTTGAGATTTTCAATAGCCAAAATTCGACCAAAATTTAAGAAAAATCTCCAGATTTTTATATATTTAAAAAGTGCAAGAATCATGTGCGTTTTGAGATTTTCAACATCTGAAATTTGATCAAATTTTAAGAAAAATCTTCAAATTTCTATATATTTAAAAAGTGCAAGAATCGTTACTGCTAGAAAACGTGAGTGAGTGTAGTTCACTAGTCCCTGTTCACTAGACCAACGAATTCATTCCTTCATCGGTCCCATTCACTAAAACCAATGAATTCACTCAAAGTCCAGTGACATCACTTAACGTATGGGGACACCTTTTGTGCATGTGCTTTTTGAGATTTTTGATAGTCAAAATTTGATCAAATTTTAAGAAAAATTATCAAGATTCTTTAAATAATCCTTGTATCCATTCATTGATAGACTTCCAATTTCTCTTTATCTAGATGTTGTAAGAGTGTTGTAAAAATTGAAGACCATCTTTAAGGGTATAGCTACCATATTCAAATTAAGGTTAAATTTGTTGGCAATCTCCTTTTTTCCTTGAAAAATTGGTAGCAACATGTGAAGTTAGAGCATCATCATAGCTCATGTCTAGAAGTAAGTTTAAACAAAGTCGTACACAATGTAGCTAATAGATTTAAGGTTCCAAAATTTGCATTTTGAATTGCATTTTAGGAATGGGAATTTAATTTGTGGTATTTGTTTATTTTTGTATTAGACATTTTATTGTGATAAGATTATGGTGAAAGAAAATTATTATATTGAATGTTGAATGGAATCATGTTGGTGTGCAAATGTACATGAACAACATGAAAAAGTTCAGTTACCAAACTTTTGGCGCAAGTATAATATTACACTTCTCTTTTTAAAATTTCGTAATTTTTTTCGATTTTCATTGAAAACATATTTGTGCATCATTTGAACCTTTTTGTGGGAGATGGAAATCATATTTTGGAGTGAACCAAACAAGGAACAAAATAAG
>Ga0209611_10005392_pt1 | contig 21436 bp, 10 predicted proteins | sample S1TSphgellanicum_3_FD_187693 | JGI IMG/M metagenome (GOLD analysis project Ga0209611, IMG submission 187693) | Host-associated microbial communities from peat moss isolated from Minnesota, USA - S1T2_Fc - Sphagnum magellanicum MG (SPAdes) (version 2) | ecosystem: Host-associated > Plants > Peat...
TATGAGCCAGCCACACTTAAGCCACTGGGATCATATTTCTCTCTCTCATGGATTGATGATGTGCATGTAGAACAGTATCAGACACTGATGGCAACAGGTGTTGGAATAGTTCTATTTTGCAAGCTGCTAAGAACCTTGTGGTTACCATTTGGTTTTGAGAAGGTTAATTCATAGGGATCGATTGATCAGGACTTTTATTGAAGATCTAAAGTCTGTTATTTATGTCCTTGCCTCCTGGAGCAAAGAACATTAACATGGGTGCTTTGTGAAGACTGGGATAGTGCAGTTAGTACTTGGAGACTCTTGTGGACGTTTTTTCTTTTTTGGGGATCTATTGAGCAGCTAACTCTATTTCTGTTCATCAGAGATATGCAAGTTTGATTCTGGCATCATTAGGATTTTGCAAGTTGCTCATGGAGAAGTTTTGAGTGTCAAAGGTTCTGTGTTATACTGTGGCTTGTGGACTGATGTACATGGAGAACTCTTCTTTGTGCAGAATTGGAGACTACAAAGACCATTTGCTGGAATCTGGGTTCTAAGTCAACTCTAGACAGAAGCTGGTGGCCTCCATAGCACTTACACAAAACTCCTCCTCTTGCTCAACTCTTGCCCAACTCAGCTCTCTACAACTGCTGTTCACACTACCTTGGAAGAGTGCCCTTGGTGCCATTAGTAGAGAGAAGGGAAAGCTTTTCCATTCACTACAAGGCTCCTTTGTTGCATATCTCCAGAAACTCACTTGCAGCAAAATGGGCAAAGGTGGGAAAGCAAACTTTGATGATGATGAACAAAGAATTGTGGAGCGGGCTCCATATACAAAACCTCCATTCACAATTGGTCAACTCAAGAAGGCTATTCCACCACACTGCTTCCAGAGGTCAGCATTGAAATCATCAATGTATTTGGCAGTGGATCTTGCCATCATCGGGGCATTCCTTTACGCAACACGCTACTTTGTGTTTGATGGTGTTCTGGGATGGGCCATGTGGGCATCATACTGGGTGGTGCAAGGCTGTGTTGCTACAGGAGTGTGGGTGATAGCTCATGAATGTGGCCATCATGCTTTCAGTGAGCATCAGTGGCTTGATGACACTGTAGGATTCATCCTCCACTCTTGCCTGCTTGTTCCATATTTCTCATGGAAATATTCCCACAGGAGGCACCACAGCAACACAGGGAGTGTGAGTCGTGATGAGGTTTTTGTTCCCAAGAAGAAGGAGAATGTAGCAGGCATTGCCCAGTATCTTCAGCATCCCCCAGGACGAATCATCTTGATTACTATCATGCTTTTATTTGGATGGCCTGCATATCTTATTTGCAACGCATCAGGGAGACCTTACCCTAAGTTTGCTTCCCATTTTGATCCGAGCAGTCCAATCTTCAGCAAGAGAGAGCAACTTCAAATCATCCTCAGTGATGTTGGATTGCTTTTTGTAGGCCTTGGTCTCTACAGCCTTGGATCTGCTTATGGTTTCCTGTGGCTCTTTAAAATTTATGGAGTTCCACTCCTGATAGTTAACATGTTTCTTGTCCTCATTACTTATTTGCAGCACACTCATCCAGCTTTGCCTCATTATGAAGATGCAGAATGGGACTGGATTCGTGGAGCTCTTGCTACTGTGGATCGGGACTATGGGATCCTGAATCACGTGTTTCATCACATTGCGGATACTCATGTCACACATCATATGTTTTCAACAATGCCACATTACCATGCACAGGAAGCAACTAAGGCCATTAAGCCAATTCTTGGGAGCTACTATCAGTTTGATAGCACACCAGTGCCACTCGCTCTCTACAGGGATTACAAGCAATGCGTGTATGTGGAAGCAGACAGTGATGGTGGTGATGGAGTCCTTTGGTATAAATGCAAATAGCTTGAAGGTCAATGATCTGAAGGCAAAACTGCCCACCAGATTTGCAAGCTTCTTTGTTAGAGCATTGAACTAAGATGATCTTAAATCTCTGAGTTTTCATTTTTTCTTCTCATAAGTCCCCTCTGATCCTTGGATTCTCAAAGACAGAGGCATTGAGCAGAGAGTCTGATGACATCCAGTTCCTTCAGAGGTAGTTTTGGAGGAAGAGGGGAGGACATTTGCAGACTGCATATTATATCTTGGGTGGTTTCAAATTGCTATTTAAGTTGCAACAGGTCACATATATGTTTTCATCAAACCTTGAAAGTGCTTCTACACAAAAACAAGGAAGTTTTGCAGGGTTCTGTGCATCTTTCCAGAGTACATTTATACTAGGTACTTCTGATTTGCAGGTCACTTGGGTTGTTCTCTAAGGATGTTTAAGAAGTCATTCTTTTAGTGTCTTTCTGCAATCATTTCTGCAATCATGTCTTTCAGCATTCAAACTGAATTTGTGGATAAAGTGGAATTTGAACATGCACGGGGTTTAGACTTTAGTCATTTTGAATGTTAGAGAAGGTATTACTTTTGTGCACATGTTCAACCAGTTGACTGTTTTGGAAAGTAAATATGAATTGTTTGGTTTGGACCTTTTTGACATTTTGAGTGTCAAAGAAGATACTACTTTTTATGCATGGTCCACATTTTCTTAAAGTAAATATACACAATTTCCATTACACAGATTCGATCAGAAACTATCGCCCTATCCATAATTTATTAGGAGAGGATGCTTCTAATTTTGACACGTTTCTTGGGGGAGTAGTGTGAAACTCAAAAATGAAAGCAATTTATTGATTACTAAGAGTAATTTATCTAGGGTTTATGCGTATGTAGTATATATTTCGTTATTTGGGTTTTGTAAAAAATAAAATAAAATTAATTAGATTTTTTTCTCTATTCAAATTTGAAAAACAATAATGGCCATTGGGGTCTATCCACCACATATATACTCCTAATTGTATTGCAACCATTGGAATGGAACGAAAACTTAAAGGATATTCAAGATAAATGGAATACAAACCAAAAAAATCCTTATGAATTCCAAAAAACAAATTGAAGATATTCCCATAACATAAATATATCATTTGAAGGAGATAAGACTACTTGATAGTGCAAAGATTTATTAAATAAAAAAAAATTGAATATTTCTTTTATAGATTCCAACTCGAGTAATGAGTAGCTATTTGATTGACCTTCCCAACATGAACATGAATTAATAAATTTTTGATTTATGCTAAATTAAGCAAACCTACGACAATATTGAAAACCTTTATAGAATTATATATAAAGTTCCACAATTATCAGGCAAGAACAGCCAATTTCAGCATAATAGGGCATCAAACATGTAACTAGGAATGAAATTTTTGCAAAGCCAAATAATTGGGACCCAAACTAATTTTTCCATCAAATTTGGTGATAAACTAAATTTCATCCTGTCTTTCCTTTTCTGTGAGCACCTCCACTGGTACTACATATATAATCAGTTCTCCTACCTGTACAATTACTATAATTACTCTCAAACCTTGCACATTAAATGTTGAGTTTCAACATTTCATACCGAGATTTAATTTTAAAAAATTTCTTTGCAGATACCTTTGAAAGAGGGGATAGGGGGTAAAAACAAGCTCAAAGACAGGGTGAAAAGGCTGACTTTCTGGATAGTTCTAATGTTCTTACATTACAGTTATACGTAAAGTCACTCCATCTTCACCCTCTCTTTGGGCCTGTTTTCACTTCCTATCCTGGCCCAATACCCTCCCTTACTACCAACCCACCTACATTAGTTTGGGCTTGGGTTTTGACATTAAATGTTTTCGAGTCTTTCTATCTTGGGTTTTGTCATTTTTGACTATATAACCATATTCCTACCGTTTTACGATGTGATGTATAAGTGGTATTTTGTTTTTCACTTGTATAGCAAATCATGTTGTTACGTTAGTGGGGGCCATTGAGCATAAGGAAATGAAGATCCAACTCAAATGCTTTCTAGTAGGTAATTGAGAAAACATGCATGAAGAATTTTTTTTATAAGCTCAAGCTTTAGCAACAAATTTGAGCTCAATGCCTCTTACCCAACATGACCTTCTAACTCATAAATACATTTTCCATAATTTAGTCCTTGGACATGTTAAAGAATATTCTTGAACAACACACACTTTGGCACCATTTTCTCATGCACTTACATCCTTTAACACCACCCCAACTCTCACCGCTTTACATTTTGAATCAAACAAATATTTTCCATTTTTTTTTGGAAGATTACGAACCAAACTAAAACCTTGAACTTTCATTTGATTCTTTCAAGCTAACATTCTAACATGTGCCGAATTTATTTCCAAGTGGTCCTTCTAGGATGGTCATTGAACACTTCTGAAATTGTTTTCATCCAAAGATTTCGCAAATGGATTCTCATAATTGTTTTAACTTTGTTCTTATATCGCACAAGGTCACATTCCACATTGAATTGCATGTATCGTTGGGGCAACCCAGCTCTTAACCATGACCAAGCTTCAAGTGGAGTTCGTCCCATTGCCGTAAGGGGAGTGGTGTATCAATTCACAAGTCATGTTATATGCTTTCAATTTTGTGATGTCTTTGCATCACATTTCTCCCCACACCAATTCAAAATAGCAACCAAGGGTGGATGTGAAACAATAATCCATGGCATTAAGTGCATCTTAAACCTTCACCTTGACTAAGTTGTTTTCTAACTAAATGTCATGAATGCTTTCAATATGGTGTCAAGAAGGGTCATATTTCAAGAACTTTGTGTAGCATGTGGGGACATTATACAACTTATCTTTTTTGTTCATGCATTATAATGCATTTGAATCTCCCCTATTTTATAATCATCGTAGTTATGATGGTGATGTCACAATCATCCCATTTGCCATGGAAATTTGTTAAGGTGATCCTTTGGGCAGGGCATTATTTGCCTTAACTCACCTTAAAACATTACATTCTATAACTAACCATTTTCCCTATTGTCTATTTCCATCCATTATAGACGACATTCACATCACCAACCCCCCTTCATTATATCTTCTACATATGAACATTTTCAAATTGAATTTCGTGCGATAGGTCTTTTTATCGAACCTCAAAAATGTGTAACATGGTCCTCTGTTGGTTTGTTGCCTGACTTCGACACCCCATCTCAGTTTAACACTCCATCAAAAGGAATTAGAATATTGGTAGTTCCATTAAACATCTCATCATTCAAATCATCTTTCATAAAAAATACATTACTAAAAGATGTTAAGCATATTGACCTTTTCCTTAGACTAAGCGATGTCCAAGTAATCTTCGGAATTCTAATTCATTGCTACATGCAACGGCCATCATATCGATTATGTTGCACACCTCCTTTTTTCACCTTCATAGATTCCCTTGTTTTCTTTCACTTCTTTGTCCTTCAAGTGTTTGGACACCTCTTGGGTCCAAGGTCTTTTGATAGCCTTGAAAGACCTTTAGCCCATAAACAAGCCTCTCTCCCAATAATTCTTGGTGGCATTGGGTTCATATTGACCTTATAAATATCCACCTTTTACATTGCACCCATAACAACGAACACACTGGGACCCATGATGAAGTCCATGACACTTTTGCCACCATTGCACAAAATGTTGGCTTCCACGGAAAACAAGAACAACTACATGCATTTCCCTCAATCACACCCAATTCCTTCCGTCAATGAGTCAATATTGTGTTCACTAAAGATGGAATCTGCACCTTAACTGACATTATTATAGCTAACCCAACACGTGTAGATCTACTTCCTCAATCTTGAACAACTCAAGGATTTGCTACTTCTGATGCATCTCAAGCCAAAGAAAGGAGTTACCGCAATTGACACCCACCAATCAATTCCTCCTTCTAGCAATTGAAGTGTTTAGATGTTTACCCAAACAGGCCAATGTGTTTTTACATGAGTGTGCCAATGTTATTTGGAACCTAAAAGGGCCAAAAGGCCTTCCCCTTTTTGTCTTAGTTACTTTTCTTTGTCAAAAGATTTCAATTATGTTGTAAAGAATGTAAACATCCTCCATCTTAAGACAAGCAATAACAATAAGCAATAGCAGTAGGCCTAGCTACTTCCCAACTTCCACTTCAAGACACAACCTCCATTGTCATGGTTGACCTATTATAAGCCATTAGTTGTTGAGATGGAGAGTTTTTGACATCTATTCAATATTAATTCAGTGTCCTTTAAATTATCCCTTGATTTAATACCTATGTACATTCTTCGAATATGCACTATGTTTTATAAATGAAGTTTTTCAAGGTTTTGATCTTATCCCCTTTTTTAGTCAGATTTGCAAAGTAAAGAAGTTTTATTAAATTTCAGTATAAAATACTAAAACTCAACATTTAATTCACAAGGTTCAAGTGTAATATAGTAGTTGTACAAATAAAAGTAGTGAAATATAGTAGTTGTACAAGTAAGAGTAGTGAAAAATATATGTAGTAGCTATAAAGGCGTTCGGGTAAAAGGAAAAACATGATGAAACTCAGTTTACCACCAAAATTGATGGAAAATTTAGTTTAGGTCCCAATTATTTCGTTTTGTAATATTTTCATTTCCAATTATGTATTGATGGCCTATTATGCCGAAATTAGCCATTTTTGCCCCCTAATCGCATGACTTTATGAATAACTCCATTGCATTTTTTTTGTTTTGGAAAATGATTTGTAATCTAAGTCAAACTTTGAATAAACAACAATGGACGCTGTAAGAAAATGATAATAGAGATCATGAGGTTAAGGGCCTTATGCTCCATAAAGGCACTCAACTACAATAAGTTTTTAGTGATCTAACATGTTGAAGCTATTGTTGTCAAGGCCTTACCTTGTGTAAAACATATTGTTGGACCTATGTGGAGGTAACTTATGAAAGCAAGGTGCCTTCACACAAGGCATGCATTGTGGAGATCATTTCATTTAAAACACCTTGTAATTATGCCAAAAGAAAAAGTTTAACAAGCATAAGTGCCTTCCAATTGTGTTTGAAAACAAGTATAGATTTTTTGTTAATGACACCATTATCAATTGGTGGGGATCAAATAACCCAATTTAAGCTCAAACAAACTAGTTGCAAACTTGCCAAATTTTGTTAAAAGCACCAATTTAAAGAAAAATACTTAAGATTTACGAACCTCTACAAGGTTGAAAGGACATCAGTAAAATGAAAAGGAAATTTAGGGCAAATGGTGTTGGAGCACTAATTACTAACTTGTGTTGGTTCTTGATTTTTTGAAAAACTTTTGGCATTAGTTCCAAGTATTTTTTTAAAAATCAGAATCAGAAAATTGACCAGTTTTGGGTATTTGAAAAAAAAACTAAATAAAAGAATCACCAATTCCAAGTATTTCAAAACCCTCAAAGAATTCTTGGGTTCCATGAAAGAACCAACAAAGAAATTGCAATTTTCTTAGTGGTCATTTGACTTTTTCTTTTTAAAATTATGAAGGGCCAAGTCTTTCAATTTTTGGCCTCTACCAATTATATGCCTATGTACCATGTCTCACCCTCATTGGAAGTTTGGACTTTGGACCAAAATCAAAGAACCAACCAACACTTGTAATTGGAAGATGTTCAAAACATGTTATGTCCATGTTATGTTACAGGGTATTAGGGGTATGTAACATGTCATTGGGCATGTTATGTGCTCTTTGAAAGATTCATAACATTGAATGTTATGAGTGCAAAACATGCCTGGATATCACCCAATTTTGTTGAGAAAATATGAATGGGGCAAAAGGTAGACTAGGGGAAAATATTGCATCAATACTTTTGTATTGATTGCATTTAATTTCTTTGGCCAATTTAACATTTTCCCTTGTAATTTCATCATGACACTTGTTTAATATACAAATTCTTAACCCAACAACTTTCCATGATTTGAAAACTTTAAATCATGGACCTTGAAAACATGCTACAAATCTGAAATGTGGAAAGCTTTAAAGGCAATAGAAATATCTTGAAGGTCACATTCAACCTTGTACCCTCTCTCATCTTGACTTTGCAAGTATCCTTAAAGTCCCACCAACTAGGACCCAAATTCAAAATAGGGGATGAACATAAGGGAAAAGGAAGTTGGTGAAAAGAAAAAAAAATAGTGAATGGAAGTCAGTATTAGCTTTTGCACAAGTAATGCAACAATAACCTCTAAGCTCAATGACAAAATCTTCCTCCTATAACATACATGCATGTAGATAGAAGCCTTAAAGAATGGTGATGGCAATGGTTGATACAATTGTGCACCCAACAATGATTTTGTTGTTACTTTCTTTCTTGTGCGTGCTACCTTCATCCCCCTTCTAAGTCCCTCTTCTCTTTGCAACAAGAATCATCATCACTACAACAACACACGACGATAGAAAAAAACTTGCACTTTTTCATTGTTCTCCTCCCTCTTCAACAATAGTTGCCCTTGTAAGTTAAACACATTATCTAATAATTCAAAAACAAAAAGAGGTTATGTCAATTAGAGTGAGGTCACGGAGGGTTTGGGCGGTTCTAGAAAGAGAAAGAAGGGGGGAAGAAAATAAAAGAAAGAAAAGGGGAAGGTTTTAGAAAGTTTTGGAAAGTGGGGTCTATTCCTCACTTGCGTGAACATTGAAGGGCTAAAAAAGGTTCCTCAAAAGTCAACAATGGCTCCACACATCCATTCTTCCATGCTCAACTCATGGTTAAATTTAGTGTAAACTTTTTCACATGAAAAATTTGTGAGTTTGCATAGGTCACCTTTTTTTCTCTTTGCTAGAAACTCAACCATGTTAAGTATCTTTTTGCAGACATATTGCTCTTTCTTTTCACTAAGAATGCCCAAGTCACACCTTTCACACATCTTGCACATGTCTTCATTAGAAATGCACTTAATCATTCTTTTGCTCAACATACACCTCACTACTCTTTTTCACAAAAAAAACTCAACATTTAAACACACAAAGTTGTGTGGTGAAACTTGGAATGTGTTTAAAATGAATTTTTTTTTTAATCTCACCTTACCTTTTTGTACTAAGTTCATTTTACATTTCACATTTGCCTCACATTTTGCCCAACATTAGTTCAAAAGTGAGGTCTAGTTCACTAATTTAAATCTATGGGACTTTAAAACTAAAATAGGTTCACCTCACCCTAATCATTTCACCTTATCTAAAGTTATGTCACTGTAAATTCTTGATGTAATCATCATGCTTAATTAATATAATTCACCATAATAAATAAGATTATTTTGATGTTATTGCATTAAATACCTTAATCGATTATACCCTAAGTTATACCCCAAGTTATTCAATTTTAAATTATTTTGAACTATTTCACCTTAGACTATTTTAGGTTGTTGTACCTTATATTATTTTTGGTTATTTAAATTAGTTACTTAATTTATTCCACCCTATGTTATTTTAAGTTATTTTTAGCTATTATAAGATATCCCACCCTAAACTATTTTCATCTATTTAAAAATATTTTATATTTATCCATTCTAAGTTATTCTAAGTTATTTTAAGTTATTTCACAATAGGATATTTTAAATTATATGCCTTATGCTATTCTTGGTTATTCTAGGTTATTCCACTTTAAGTTATCTTGAATGATTATAAGTTATTCCACCCTTGGGTTATTCTAAGTTATTGTACCCTAAGCTATTTTTTATTATTTTAAGGTATAATAACCTAGGTTATTTTATGCTATTGTATTTTAAATGTTTTTTTCCTAATTAAAAGTTTTTAAAGCTATTCCATCATATGTTATTTTATTTTATTATAAGTTATTCTCAATTATTTTAAATTATTCCACCTTAGGTTATTTTCAATTATTATTTTTTATTCTTGGATATTCCACCCAATGTTTTTATTTTAAAAGTTATTTTTTATCATTATACATTATACTTTAGACAATTTAAAGTTATTTTACCCTATGTTATTTTAGGTTATTTTAAATTATTATAATTTATTATACATAGCCCAAAATAACGTATAATAACATATGACAAAATAAATTGAATAATCAAAAATATTTTTTAAAAAATTAAAGTGGAATAATTTTAAATAAATAATAATGGCGTAAAATATAATAGTTTAGAATTACTTAAGGTGGAATAATAACCTATGGAAAAATACTTTAAAATAGCAAAAATAATAATAACCTAGAATAATCAAACATAATTTAAAGTGGAATATGTTTAAATAACATAGGGTGGAATAGCCTAAAATAGCCTAAAATAATTTGAAATAAATTAACTTTAAATAACATAAGTTGAAATAACTTAAAATAGCCTAAGGTGGAATAGTCTAAAATAATAAAAAATAGACTGAGGCATAATAATTTAAAATAATGTAAGTTGAAATAGCTTAGAATAGTTGAAAATAACCTAAACTAGAATAACTTAAAATAATCAATGTAAAATAACTTAAGAATAATTTAAGATAACTTACACTAGCCTAGGAATAACATAGGATTAGTTTAGAAACCTAGTTTATAATAGTCCACACATAAACACGGGTAATCAATAGTAGCCTACATTAATTTTAAAATAGCATAAAACTACCTTGGGAATTTAGCTTATGGTAGCTTACGCTAACTTAAAAATAACCTATGGTAGCCTATTAATATCCTAGGTTTATAAGTATGCAAGGGTAACGAGATAACATAGGTAGGAAAAATAATTAGGGTAGATACCTAAATAAATTAAAAAAGAATGTGCATAATAATAAAGTTATTTATAAAAAGGAAAACACAAAACCTTTGAGTTTGGTCATAAACAAGGTGAAATTCAAAAAAAACTTGCAAAAAACTACATTTCCATTCAATAGGAGATGAGAAGTTCAAGAAACCATCAAATTTTTTCATAAATTGAAGTTATCCCATCTTCACCCCTTTTTATTTTTCATGTGTGCTTCCATTATTTCCATACATATATTTTCATTGTTTCTACATGTATTGCTACTATAATCAGTTTCAAACCGCATGCATTAAATGTGAAGTTTTAACATTTCATAGTCAAATTTAATAAAGTTTCCTTATCTTGTGAATACCATTCATTTGAGGTTGAAAAAAGGATTTGGGGGTGAATTGAAACCCAAAAATAGGGTGAAGACAAGGTGATTTCATGGATAACCTTAATATGTGGTGACAAATAAAATCATTCATTTAAATGGTCTAATGGTTAAGGACTTGTTCTTTAAACATGAAGGTGAAGGGAGGTGAAAAGTTCAAACCCTCACACTTGCACCTCAATTAATTAGTGGGTTAAGGTGGCTTAGGTTCATAACTATGAACTTGGAGGTTAACCTAGTGAATTCACTTGTTTGTAAGACTAGTCCCTATTTAATAGGGGGCTAACCACTTTCATCATGGTAAATTTGTTCAAGTTCATCCAAAATCTAATGAAACACAAAATGAATTTCAACACATTTCCACAAAATGAATTTTCAACACATTTTTCAATGATTTCCAAATAGAATTCAATCATGTTCCTATTGTCACATAAAAACACAACTTATCTGTTTTGTAGTCCTTTTACATTGGATTTTATGTTAGAACAAATCTTGGACAATTTTGGGACAAGTTAAAAAAGACCAGTCATTTAATACAAGTAAGTGCTAATAAAACAAACAAATGTAAGATGACTAAACATTAACATAGTGCCACAGTGGCATGTCCTATATGACTAACTATGTGATTAAATGTAGTGATGTGGCATGTCCATTTTATTTGATTGTGTGAATGATTGATGACTAAAAAATATGGGATATATTTTTTCAAAGAACAACTTGATCGCATGAAGTTTACAATTTACTAGACCTACCACCAAACACTTATGAATAAGCTTTATTACTTTTCATACGTTGCTCTATTGCTTCTAAGCTTCCAAAAGATTTTGTAGTTCTCCACTTGGTGCATCCAATGGTACAAAAAGTGTTGAAATCAATGAAGAAATGAGCAAATTATGCCCTTTGAAAGTGAAGAGGTTGATTTGCAAAAATTGAACATAATAGTTTAGTTTGTGTTTTTGAGTTTAAACTCTTTGTATGTTGCTTCATTGTTTTTAACATTCAAACAAACTTTTTAATTATTTTCTTAGAGCATCCAATGGTACAAAAAATTGTTGAAATCAATGAAAAATTGAGCAAGTGTTGCCCTTTGAAAGTGAAGAAGGTGATTTGCAAAAATTGAACATATTAATTTAGTTTGTGTTTTTGAGTTTAAACTTTTTGTACATTGCTCCATTACCTTCGACATTCAAAAACATTTTGTAATTCTCCTCTTGGCACATCCAATATTATAAAAAAAAATCAATTTGATAAAGAAATGAGAAAGATATGTTCATTGAAAGTGAAGTGGGGTGATTCAAGCACGAATTAATGACTTAAAAATTCAATTCCCTTTTTGAGTTTAGTTCTTCATACATTGTTCCATTTTTTTTCATGTTTTTTTTTTAAAAAAAAATTCCTCTTGAAAATTCCAAAGGTGAAAAAAAATCTTAATTTGATAAAAGAATGAGCAAGTTATGTTCATTGAAAATGAAGGGGGTGATTTGTAGAAATTGACCACATGTTAGTCCAGTTTGTGTTTTTGACTTAAAAATTTTGTACATTTTTTTTTGTTTTTACACTTCAAAGAAAGTTTGTGAAGCTTAAGATAATGTATCCGGAGATTTTTAAATTGTTGAAAATGAACAAGTAATGAAGAAGATATGAAATTTGAAAATGAGGGGGGTATATATATATTATTTTTATTTTTATTTTTATTTTTTTTCTTTAAAAAAATTTGAGTGAGGTCAACCTATGTTAATAATACATGTGTAATCAAAGTGACCAACTTTAGTCACATTTGTATACATGTTGAATAAATGACTAATTTTAGTCACATTGCTAGTAAGTTGATTACACGTAACCACTACATAAAGTCCACGTATGAAGTTACAATGTTTGTTTTGACTAAAATGAAATTCAAATTAGTTATAATAGACAATGCTCCTTTTGTGGTTTGTCAAAATTGACATGGTTAGTTATGTGGTTAAAAAACTTTTGATTCTACAATCATGTTAGTTAAATTTCACTAATGAAAAGGACATGGTTTTGTTGGAGTCACCCAAAACAATTTAATGGAATTGTGTATAGGAAAATGCAAAATGCATATGTATCCAATACTTCCATGATGCCCAACCCAATGGTAGATCTTAGGTTTTAGGATAGATATTTTAGAAATCATTCAAGCAAGTTCCTTTGACTTTGTAAACACATGAAAATCGATAGTCTAAATATCTTCAAATTCGATGACCAATAATTAATCATACAAAAAGAGCTTGTTGAAAGAGATTTTATTGATGTAAAATTTCATGAAAATATGGTTACACTAAAAGACATGTGAACAAACATTTTATTAGGATTCATATTTTCTTTGTTTTCTAGGTTGTGAAATACAATTTTGTAATGTTTATATATTTAAAGAGATGAAATATGTTGCACAACAAATATATGTAAAGACCTCATGATTTGCCTTTTTTTTAATGTAAATACATGATGCCTTAATTAGTGGAACTTACCCTCAAAACCTAGGCACATTAGGATGTGTAAGGCACCTTGTACACATGCAATGCATCTATGTATGAGGGTTGCATTGTTTTTTATTACATGCAATGCCGAATGTCCACACATTATCCTACACATGAAGGATTCAAAGATATTTCCTAATGTATTTGGAAGGCACCTATCATCCATGAATATCCTTCAACAACTAGAGTGATGTTACTCCTTAAATGTGGGAGGGCTTTTATGTTTCTCACTCTTTGAAACAAGCATAAGGCAAGGTATGACATAGATAGATGGGGTCAAAACTAGAAGTACATATAATATTAAAGGAGTAAGATGTAAAATTTCATTCACTACAAATTATTATAAAAATCATATATAGTTAATATATGCTTTAAATATTAAAAATTACATAAACCATAAATCTGAAATTGATTCATAATCATGTCTTCATGTAATTGTACAAAAATAATTTATAAATCTTGTTAGAAACACTAGGTTTGATAGCAATGGAATGATAATATAAATTCTTTCATTAATTTGAAATTTTCATTTTATTCTTGTAGAAATTTGATAAAACCAATACTTACCCCAATCACATTTTCAATGGAAGAACATTTTGCAACCTAAGAATATCATAATCATCAACGTTTTAATAACATTCAAGCTTTTCAAAAAAGAAAGAAACAATGCAATGGTTAAAAACAAACATTGTGAACCAAACAAATGCACATTTGTTAGTTGGGTAGAAATGTTTTGGGCAAACTTTGTCCAAAAAAACATCAAAAGTGAGTTTGGGGTTACATGAATCTAGCCATTCACTCCCAAGGCCATGGAATATGAGAAAACCAAACCAAATGGAATCTATATAACAAGAATAGTTATTCATATCTTATATGAAAACAATGACAATTTTGATGGAGTAGTCGATGACCTTAACCAATGGGGTGGAGATGGGGTTATCACACATTTTTTGAACATAATGGCTATAGTTTAAAGTGTTGGAACAAGGGTTGATGTCAATGTCTAAGAACAATTCATCCTAAAATTATATTAAGTGAAAATTTTTAATTTAAATCCTACTACCATAGAATAAACAAGGCCAACAAAAAGTGATTTATGACCTAGATGAACCTATATGTCAAGTGCAATGATGCCAAAATTTTACAAATGCAACCCGAGAGGTTTTGTTTCTGGGATATCTATTATCCTTGTCACACCTACTTGCAAGGAAATAAAGGGTAGAAAACCATCAGTAAACTATAATCAATCACATGTAATAGCATATAATGAATACACAAATACCTTTTAACAAAAAATCATGGACAAGGAGGATGCTAAATAAATCAAAAACAAAAATTTAAAGGAGAGGGAAAATAAGATAATGAATGTGTTTACGATTCCTTAACCCAACTAAGAAAACAACTCAATGGTTAGTTAATACATGTGTAAGAATAAATTTCAATTTAGTTTGGTCGGCAATTACAATACAAGAAGTAAGGGATAAGTTTTGCCAAAACTATGTAACAAGTTTATGAGCCCATCCTCTACCATATAATGGTATGAACCTTAACTTTACATCATAAAAGTCAAAGAAAGGTTAGGGCCAAGGCTCAAATGCAAGAAAAATGAAATGTTGTATCAAATTTACAGCATACCAAATTAGAATAACCAACTATATAAAGGGAGAAAGGCGGTCTAGAAAAGATACCATCAAGGACAAACATTTGAATTCCAATGAAAATGAAAGAAATTACTAAGATGAGTAGGATGAAGGGTGGGGTATTAGATTTTACAAAACAAAAGAATGATTTTAAACAACTAAAACAAATCACAAGGGGGCTTGGGCTCCTACATAAAAGAGGTCCATTAAGAACAAGATGAACATGGCATGTTTTCATAGTTGGAAGGAAGGGGACAAAATTTAGGATGAATATTAGAAGAATTGGATTCTACCATAATGAACATCAAACCACACAAAAATCCCAATGAAGTTTGAGGTCCTATAAAGAAAAGGACAAAGGTTAAGACAAACATCAAAGGAGTCAAGTTTTGCCACAATGAACATTAAATCACAAAAAATCCCAATGGGCCTTGGCTCTTGCAAGGAAGATGATGAAGATCAAGATGAACAAAAAGATGATTTCAAATTTGGAAGGAACAGGATGAAGGCCAAGATGAATGTTGGAGGAGCCAAATTTCTACCACAATGAACATCACACCACAAAAAATTTCAATGCGGCTCGAGTTCCTACAAGAAGATAACTTGGTGAAAATGATTAGGGGATGATTTCAAAGCTACAAGGAAAAAGGATGAAGGTTAGGATGAATACTAAATTCATTAAGTATTGCCATGACGACCATTCAAACCATAAGAAAGGACAACTAAATTCCCAACTCTTGCAAAGAAAAAGACAAAATTCAAGATGAATATTAGAAGAATGGTCCCAATTGCAAGAAAGAAAATGAAGGTGGTCACAACAAACATTGAAGGAATTGGGTTTCGCAACAATGAACACTTAGACCACAAAAAACTTGATTCAAAGCTCCTATAAAGAAGAAGATGAAAATCATTAGATACATCAAGGATTCGATTGACTACAAGGAAAAGGACAATGATCACCACAAACACCAAAGGAATCAATTAGCTATAATGACGAGGACAACAATCACCTCAAACATTGGAAGAACTAGTTAGTTGCAAGGACGAGGACATAGATCACAACAAACACCAAAGGAGTTGGGTTCTACTAAGAAGGGAACTCAAATCACAAAAAAAACCAATTGAGTTATTAGCTTCTATAAGGAAGAGACAAAAAGAAAACGAACACCAACTTAGATTTAACTCGCTACAAGGAAAAAGATGAAGATTATGATGAACACATGCATAGGGAGGGGGGATGGAGACCACGTGCATTATCAAAAAAAAAGTGCCATAAAAAAGCAATGAACTCATGGAAGGTGACAAATTTTAGCATCTTATAAGCACCACCACTTGCAACTAACAACAAGGATAGAACACCCAAACTAAAAAGCTCAAGAAGCCACTATTGGTGTAAGGGTGGGAATGCCAAACCCAAAACCCTTGGATTTTTGTGATGTTAGTTGGAATTTAAGTTTAGACAAACAAGGGTTTGTATTTAATTGACATAGATTTTTTCACCATTTTTTAAACATTAATCTTGGCCAATGATGTATAATGAACATTTTTACATAAAGTATGAAACAAATTTTAGTTTCATCGAATGTTAACATGGGTCAGATTTCATCCAATTTTCAAGTGTTGGTATTTCTTTCATAAGGTGACCAATGTTTGGTCACTAAAATGTCATGTCTTTGTTTAACATTTTTTTTCAACTAATGGACCCCTTCTCCTTTAGGGAGGCATATCTTTGTCATTTCTCCATCGAATGTCATGGTCTAATTAGTTATAAGTGTGTCCAAAAATGGGGAACAACTTATTTTTAAACCCCATGACCAAAAAATGACCCCTACTGTGCCCATCCTCTCTAATTAGTCTTATGTGTTCAGTTATTAATTTATCTACCTTTTATTTATACTCCATAAAATAAAATATGAGTTTGAAAGCATGATTGACATGAAATTCCAATGTTACATAATTATCCATACTACAACCTACTATAATTATTCCAATTTCCAACACCTGAACATAAACCCTTTTTTTGCATAGTGAAATTCTACATTGTTGCAAATATAGTTTTTTTTCAGAATTATTTTTCAAAAAATTAAAAATCTATACATGATTATATAGGTAGCGAGAAATATAAAGGGTTTTTTTTTTCATTTTCATAGTTTAATAGTCAATTTTGGCTAAATTAACTTATGGTTGATTGCCACCTCAACTACGTCGCAAAATTGAAATTTAGGCGAAAAATTACTAAACATCATATTTTCATGAAATATCATTTTATTGTTTAAAGGAGTATGGTAAAAAAAAAAGTAGTGCAACATATAAGGAACCCTGCTATTAAGCAAGTATGATAGCTATGGACCACAATGCACATGTCAAAAATAAGGGGGCAAGGTTTTTTTGAAAGAAAATTTATTAATATTGTTCATGCTGGAGAATAAAGAAAGAAAAAAAATGGGTATGTTTCAAAGCCTTACAAGTGAAGGTTTTTTAAAATGTAAAACAAATAATCATTTACCCATTTAAAGATTATGAGGACTCCCAAAATATGGGAAACCATCACATATCCTTAACCCAAAACCCCAAAAAAATGAATACTAGATTTTGGAGGTAGTGTATGAATTCAACATAACCCTTGCCTTTCACAATGACAAGCAAGTTTGCCTTTCATAATAATCAAACAACTTTCACTAGTTGCTTTTCATTTGACATGCAACTTCAATAAATGCCTTTCACATAGAAATTATATATATGAATTTATGTCATCCATGAATGAAGTGACAAACTATGATTTGCAAGGGAAAACCATATAAATTGAATTTATACATGATTTCAACACAATATTTGATGATATATATAAAGCTTCAAGAAAAAATCCTATCCTACTACTAAGAATTCCAAATCCATTGTCATTGTATTTGTCCAATGTTAATAAATTATCTTGAGAAAAAAATAGTTCAATTAATATTATAGGTGAAGAAATATTAACAATTTGAATTGCTATGATGGACCATAACATGTGCAAAATTAAAATTGTTTACATTTCGTTTTAACACATGACTACAAAATTTCATGGTTTTTTAGAAGGTTCAAGTTGATTTATTTTTGTCATTTTTGATTAATGGACATGTACATTTTAATTAAAGGTTAGGGGCTTGAATAACAAATGTATTTTTTGACTAATCAACTTGACTATAATGGTTTATTTGACTAAATACATATAATCAAATTGTACAACCTTTAATCAAAATGGTCAATGATTTTTAATTCAGAGATCGCCAATGATATTTAGTCAAAATGACCAATGGTTTTTAATCAAATGAAACATTTAATAAAGATGGCCAATGATCTTTAATTAAATGTGACATGGTCTACTATTTTATGTATATATTTCCTATTTATTCATCCACCTACCCACCAACCCTAGTTAGTTATTTACCTACCTATTACCCACCCACCCATCTACCTACTACTTATTTGCTTATTTACTTATATTTTCTCACTTTTGTACAATTCACATGTTTATTTATTTACCTACCCACTTACCTACATATTATCTACCTACCTATCCACCCATTTACCTACTTAAGTTTAACCAAATTTTAGCCATTATATTTAATCTTAATTTAGCCATTAAGTTTAGTCACTATGTTTAGGCACTAGATTTGGCACTAAGTTTAACCTAAGTTGAACCATTAAATTTAACCACCAAGTATAGCCATTATGTTTAACCAAATTTTAATAATTATGTTTAGCTATTTGATTTAACCAAAGTTTAGCCATTAAGTTTATCGATTATATTTAGCCAATATGTTTAACCAAGGTTTAGTCATTATGTTTAAACACTAGATTTAGTCATTAAGTTTAACCACTAGATTTAATCATTAGGTTTAGCCATTATGTTTAGCCATTACATTAAGGCCCTAAGTTTAGCCACTCGATTTAACCATTATGTTTAACTTAATTTTAATCACTAATTGTCACCTAGGTTTAGCCACTATGTTTAGTGATGCGAAATAAACATGTAAAATTAAAAACTTAACAAATGTTGATCACTTTTGATTGTAATCCATTGGTAAGGACTTCATTTATCATTGTGAAGGTTTGGGGTTCAATTCTTTATATTTGCAACTTACGTGCATGCTTAGAGGGCTAGGGTAGGTAGGTTATATTAAAGTAGTTTGATGAAGTTAGGTTAAGTAGGCTAAGGCTAGCACCTATGTACCAAAATGCCTTTTTTTGACTTATTTAAACCTATTTACTACCTTCCTACCTATTTACCTACCTACCTATTAATTTTTAAAGTAATAATTTAGAAAATGTTTTTAATTTATATATATATTTGACCCAATCAAATGGCCCATTGTCTACCAATCAAATCGTTAGCCACTTTGTCAATCATTCTATTAGTCAAAACAACAAGGTCCAAATAGAGTACTTAACATGCTAGTAGGTCCAAATTGATTTATCCAAAGTGAAAAGGTGGTTTTTTTTTACATTCGTCATTTTGGGTATTTTTAAAACAAAAAATCCTTCAAAAAAACTATGAATTATAGTAGTGACAATTTAAATACATATGTATGATTTAAAGTTGCAAGGAATGATTTTAACTTATAATCATCCTCATAAAAACAAGGTTCATCTCTAATCTAATGATAAATTTAGACTTTGTTATTATGCCAAATGTGAAAAATTATCCTTTAGTTCATATTGTCAACTTCAATCCCCCATAATGACACATGCATAAGAGCATCAAATGTGTCCATTTTCAAACATGATAAAAAATGACTTTTTATATCATTTAATTTGAAATACCCTCCTTCACATATGGTTGTGATTGTTGGAATAACAAGTATTTTTTGTGACAAGTTCATAAAATAAGGCCAATTGGTATGCTTGTGATCATTATGTCTTCAAAAATACCATGGCCCAAATGGTCTTTTATTTTCACATTCATGTCCCAAACTTTTCAAGAATTCAAGCAATTCAACCTTACACAAAACACTATCAATATCTGAAATTATAAATTTTTGTCATCAACCTATTGACTCACTAAGTCATCATGTGATGTTGATCGTCATCATCATCAAAATAATGTTTAGGATTAAACAACTTTGAAACATTAAAAATTAATAAGACATGAAATCATTCATTTCAACTTTCTACAACTACTTGCATATATTTTTCAACCATTGCTTTCATCTCCTTTAAAAAGTTAGGTTGGTCGAAAATGTACATTTGTGGTGTAATAATGCATCATATTATAATTTCCTTTCTACAATCTTAAAAAACCTTCAACAAAAGAATGATGAAATGGACAAGGTTTTTTGTGCAATGATTTAAACATGCTTTTGTTTACACATTCAAGCTTTGGGATTTAGAATTTGTCCCTTCCTATTAGACATATATTATATTTTCTTGAAAAGCAACTATACACTACAATTTCATGTAACATGTATTATTTTTTCTTGCCTCTCATGTGACAAACATATTTTCATTTTTGCCTTTTGTTGCCCTTCAAAATGTGTGTGATGAATCATGCAACAAACATAAATCCATAGGGTGAAAATCCTTTAAAATGTACCACCCAAGACGAAAAGGATGTAGTCCTTTCTACATTCCTTTTCTTCTTTAAATTTTGATCCTCATCAAAATTAATGACTTAAAAAATGTTTCATAAGTACCATAATTTAGACCATTACAATTCTACTAGATTTTATCATAATCATCCATAAATGTGTCTTTACATGTTAAAAAATGATTAAAAAAGAAGAAGATAATGTTGTGTCACGATTTTGGTACACCTTAAAAAATTTGGACTCTTACCTTGCCTATAATGCATTTAGGTATTGTCATTAGGGTTTTGAAAAAACTTTCTTGACATGGTGTTCATTTATTAGCTCTAAGGAAACAATTATGCCCTATAATTTGGCTATCATTGTTTGCTATCATAAAATAGGTATTGAACACTCTGCAGGCATCTTCCTCATGCTCCCACGTTTGGAGAACATACATGTTAACCAGGCTATTCCCACTCTCCCCCCTCCACAAAAGACATCTGCCCCACAACCAGATTCAACAAATCGTCTGTTCATGAGCTTGCTTGCCATCTTCAAGTGCTCGAAACCTAGAACAACTTTACAAGCATTTAGCAGCAGAAGAAAAGTGAAACCGTCAGGAATACTTGCTTCTTGAAACTGCATTTGTCGGAAAAGCTCGACAGTAGGCTTCTCCTCCTGCCTTGAATATATCTTTGCAGGGACAGTACAATTGGACAGCTTTTCATGGAATGAAAAAGCTCATGCTCTTTTGCAAGCTTTGTTTGTTCC
>Ga0209611_10005393_pt1 | contig 21436 bp, 10 predicted proteins | sample S1TSphgellanicum_3_FD_187693 | JGI IMG/M metagenome (GOLD analysis project Ga0209611, IMG submission 187693) | Host-associated microbial communities from peat moss isolated from Minnesota, USA - S1T2_Fc - Sphagnum magellanicum MG (SPAdes) (version 2) | ecosystem: Host-associated > Plants > Peat...
TCTATGCTGTTCCACATGCTGGATCAAGCAATTTTACTGAATATGTGAAGGAGTTGTTGAGTTGCAACCACAGACATGACTCTGGAATAATGGATAACATTCAACCCTGGCAACGGGATATGGAATGGTTATCAGTGGATTTTGATGACATTGTCAATGAAAACGAAATCAATATCTATGCTTTTTGTGAGGGCATTCCGATGGAGCAAGTGGTACGTATGTGTTGGATGAAATGAATTTTTGCAACTAAATACCTGTGGTGCTTTGATGTTGTTTGGTGCTGAAATGTGTCATTTGGGTTGTATGACTGATCTAGGGAATTTTGGTAAACTTTAGTTCTGCCCAACGGTTAGCAAGAACTCATTCCTACATGGTCGAGGATGCCAATCACATGGAGGTGTGCAAGCCTCCAAGTAAAGAACATCCGAGCTACAAGTTGCTTGTACAATTTATCAATACTTGTGGAAAGGTGAGTTTCAATGACCTAGTTAGTTTGATATTTCATTACTTACTGTATAAAATGCAATTAAATTTTTCTGTCAAGGAAGTAAGCAAGAATGCTTTACACTTTGATGAATTATGAATGTGCAAAGTGATTGCCCTGTTCAAAGAACCTGGTATATTCATCTTTAGTTGTGAATGATGTAGGAATACTTTCTCTATGAATGACAAATGGACTGACCTTTTGATAGTTGTATGTTGAATCTGAAGGTGGCAAGACAATGTGATCAACCTTTTCAAGAGGTTCATGACTTGCCTGAATTAATGTTTGGTCTGGAGAGCTATGTGGAGAGGCTAGAAACATTGCTGACCTCAGAAGGAAGTGGTGAAGCTCCTCGCTATGTGGGAGTATGGGGCATGGGTGGAGTTGGGAAAACTCTTCTTCTTCAAACACTGTATGGGAGCGCAAAGGTACATGGCCATTTTCAAGACGCCAAGTTCATTTGGTGTACTGTGGGTCAAACACCGGACATAATGGCTCTATATCAGAGGCTGAGTGAAGAACTTGGTCTGAAACCAGAATTGAATGCGAACCCAGAGGATTACAAGCTCAAGTTACACTCTCAGTTTAGACGAGAAAGAGTGTTCCTAGTTTTGGATGATGTTTGGAAAGACAAAGCCTTTGATTCACTTGACTTAGCCAAGGGAAAAGGAAGTGTCACATTGTTGAGCACTAGAAACCAGTCTTTATTGGACAGAGCAAGTCCACATATAAGTCAAGAGCATATGACTCCTCTTTCAAACGAGGATAGTTGGAGCCTTTTTTGTGTGCATGCATTCAGAGCACCATTCAATGTTCCATGTGAATTAAAGGCACTCGCACAGTGCATGGCTGAGGAGTGCCAAGGTCTTCCGTTAGCTCTCAAGGTCATAGGCAGAGCAATGTTTGGAAAGACCTCACCTGAACTTCAATGGGAGCCACTGCTGAACAAGCTAAGGGAATCACGCATGCAAGAGAGGACTGTTGAAGAGAAGTTGTATGAGCGTTTGAAGCTTGGCTATGATCTCCTGTTGGAGGATGATAGGCGCTTGAAGGATTGTTTTCTTTACTTTGCAGCATTTCCTGAAGATTCTAGGATTGATTTTCATGACATTTTGTGCTATTGGATTGGGGAGGGGTTGGTTCCTGGAAATAGTCGAGATGATCCTACAGCAGAAGCATTTTCCCTGTTAAATATGTTGTCGGAGCGATCATTCATAGAGTCAGATAGAGAGTTCGGAGATTTTTTGTCTTACAAGGTTCATGATGTGATGAGAGATTTGGCTTTCTACATACTGGAAAATGATAGTGGCACACCCCCTGCAAAACAGCTTTGTCTTTATCGAGCAGGTCAAAATTTGGAAAAAATCCCCCAAGAGTGGAAAGCAATATCCGAAGCTCTGAGACTATCATTGAGGGGTAACAAGTTGGAGAACCTTACTGGGAGTTTTTATGCACCTGAATTGGTGTCTTTACTACTTGGTTATAATCCAATAGAGTTTGTACCAGAAAGTTTCTTCAGCAATTTTCCAAAACTGAGGGTTCTGGATCTTAGCTCTGGAAAGTTTGACAGTTTACCTGAGGAACTTGGTGATCTAAAGAATTTGGTTTGTCTTGACCTGTCCTATTGTTTTAACCTAAAAATTTTACCAGACACAGTAGGGAAACTACATGTGTTGAAATGTCTGGTGCTATATGAGTGTGGGTGTTTGAATTATCTCCCTTCTGGAGTCGTCGGCCTCACATCATTGCAAGTATTGCGCACAGAATTTTGTTACAACTTGGCGTGGGCTGAACGTACACTATCAGGCATGGCAAGAGCAGAATCTTTGGGTCATGTGTATCCAACCATCGGAGCTTCATTGGAAGACATATGTGGGTTGGTTGTTCTCACAGAACTTAGCATTTGTGGAAAAAGAGGACCAGGGCTGGAGCTACCTCACAATATATCTGCACTGACAAAGCTTAAGGTTCTACACTTAGAGCTTGACGCGGTCAAAACCCTGCCAGCTGAGATGCCATATTGGTTCAAACAACTTCAAGAACTTCAGTTATGTTGCTTTGAAAGTTTGCAATATCTTCCAAGCTCCTTCACATGTCGTGGGGCTTTTCCAGCTCTTATAAAGTTTGAACTACCTTGGTGTTCGATGCTTCTTAAATTTCCAGAAGTGCATGAAGGTGCTCTGCCTCAATTGCGAACACTAGATTTCATTGGCTGTGAATCTCTTGGAACCTTGCCTCTCTCTTTGGAGGTGCTTACCAGCTTGAGGAGGTTGGTTGTGTTGAACTGTGATCTAACACTTCAAGACTGTTGTAGGAAACATTGTGAAAAGTCCTCAATATGGAGCAGGTTTCAGATCGAATATGATGAATTTTAGGGAGTGTCATTCATTAGATGTGCGAAAGACTAGAGGATGGACATTCAATTCCCACGACATGATGTAGCAGCGTGGTGACGATTTCTAAAATATCTAATTTTGATGAAATTTTGGAAAAACTCACCAAATTTTTAATTGGAAAAAGAATGTTTATTTTCAAATGCATTAATGTTGGTAATGTCACATATGCTCATGTTTGTTACATGAAAATTGTGCATCCAATCAATTTTTCCCACTTGCCAATGTGTTGTACACATGTTTGTCATGTTCCAATTTACCCTACTTCATTCACTGCATTCCCATGAAACACCTTTAGATTTGAAGTAGTAAAACATGTTTCATTGTTGTAAATGTTCCACGACAGAATTGTAGAGTGGTGTTGTGGGCTCTCTAGGCAGGATAGACTTGTCAAAGTCACCTTAGGTCCAGTTGTCCAACATGTTCTGATGAGCTAGTCATTGAAATTGGATTGGTCTGATTGTTGGCAGAGTATGGTTCAAGTGTATAAGGAGAACCTCCTGTCATCATATTCACTCATCATATTTCAGTTTTCTAAGGGCTGAATATGTGGATTGGATGCTTACTGTCATCATTGATCATTTGGTTTTTACTGCTGCTATGTCAAGTGTTCTTGGTGGGTCATGCCACTGTGACAGCTGTTCTTGATGGGTGATCACTGGGGTTCATCTATCATGCTGGATGGGAGGTTTGCCAATCACAGTGCAACGTCCAAGTGAGCACCTTTGTTGCCTTCAGTGTCTTTTCTCATGGTCCCCAGCTAGACAGCAGCAGCATCAACAAGGTGACTAAATTTTTGGTGAAAGGATTTTACTGGAACAGATTCCCGGTCAGTAGCCAGACTTCATTTCGAGCTTTTCTGCAAACCAAAACTTTCACATCCAGACTTTGAACTTTCGTACAACAATTGGATTAAGGACAGTCTGTTATTTCTTTCAGGGCACTTGAGCAGGAACCTGAAATAGCAGATGCCGATTTTCCAAGTATGGGAACAACAACAGCTCTAAAGAACATCATTGGTGGTGGTGTGTGCAAATTTGACGGTTCATCAAGTGATTGCAACCACAGGAGAGGAATTGTATGTTGTCCTAGTTTTCAAGAACCTTCCCCAAAACAGGTTTCACTGCTCCCATAACGTATTCATGCAACATGCATAGGTATGAGGCTTTGAACTTTGACGTTTGAAATACTGAACAGAGGCACATAATCCTACATTTTCCATCTTTCAATTCAACCAGGGATTGAAAGGTTTTTCGAGGAGGACAAGGCAGAAAATGTGGGACTTGGCAATTCTATGAATGCAGTCTGGCATGGCAGGTACCTCCACAGCGTGAGATGTACAGTGCGTATTATATGGCTAACATTCTAAAATTTTGGGCTGAGAATTACTGTTCAGTGTAGAGAAGAAACGCTACTGTTGGTGATGAGACTATGCAGGACTGGTGGGTTTTCCTTCAGCACCAGCTGCAAGCTGACTGCTGATTCACATGAAGGTGCTGTCCATTGTGGGAAAAGATGATGTAGTTCCATTCTTTCCCTGGCAGCAGGAAATATGTGGCGGGTGCAGGCTTTAGAGCAGCAGTGCTCCACCTACAGAAGGTCATCATTCTTGATGGTTCACATTCCATATGTGGGGAACACCCTCAGAAATTCTGTCATGAGCTTGGCTTGGACTTTGTTTCTAGAGCTACAGATGTAAGTGATTTTACTCAAATATAGACAGTAAGAAAAATATGGACAGGTGCATAGGCAGTTCCTTATAGGGAAATTATCTGAAGCTGCTGTTGTATCGAATTATGTACTGCGTATGATTGATGGGATTCAGATGTCTTTGTGGGGAATAGCATGGTTGACATGTCTTTGTGGGAGCATGGAGGATGCTTGGAGACAGAACTGTAGGTTAGCACTTGAGAGGAACTGTCTGGGCTCCTCTATTCCTATGAAAGCATTTCTTGTGTGGGATGTAGAGAATATGTGGCTGCAGAACAACTTGATCTGGATTGGTAGTTGTAGAGAAATGAAAGGGGTTTGGGATCTCAAAAATAAGCAGACAGGGAAGTTCTATGGCTTGAGGACTCACAAAACCCACCATGGGTGGCAGCAGTTACAATGGTGCCAGGCTACGTGCAGTTGAACATTTCTGTTCGGAACAGGAAGAAAACATCTGAAGGATGGGCAACCTCAAGGGATGCAACCTGAGAAGGCAATTTGGGTTTTCAGGATGCCCATACTTGGGTGTTGTGCACGGGAATGGTAAGGAAGCTCTTCAACATTTTGATTGGATAAGTGAAAGAACACATACAGTCAAATCATATCACTGTTCTCTGCCTTCTGTCAGCTTGCAACCATCCAGGCTTGGTTGATGAAGACATGTGCTGCTATTGTATGATGATTGTGGGACGGGGAAGGGAAAGAGGAGTGCCATATGAGTGCATGGGGACATGATTGTAATACAAAATAGTATTGTATGGCCAAATGTCAAATTGGATTTGGAATTTAGGAGTTCCAAAGAATGATTCTGTATTTTAGGCTTAGTGTATGCAGGTTGGGTAAAATTATAGTCATATGGAGCATGCTAGGTGGCAGAGCTTTCATGGAACAGTATTTGAGGCATAATAAAATACCATTTTTTTTGCATGTAACTTCAATTATAAGTGTTGAAGCCAACTTTGACTAGTAGTTCAGAAGTGCCCTTCAGGATTGCCTACTCTTGGATGGTTGGTTAAGAAGAATGATGGATAATCAAAATATCCATTCTAGAAATCATGTGAATGCTGTACAATATAAGAAAACGAGGCATATGACATCGATGCTATTCATATTGATCATATTAATGATCCAACGTATAAGGAACAAACATTGGTAAAACAGGTAAAAAAGAAACAGAATTGAAATTTATTCATTTTAATATTTTAGTATATGGTCTAGATGACTTGAATAATCTACATATTGTCAATCATTTGTAATATGGAGAAATTATTGATTATTTTAAGGAGACAGAGATCTTCGCCCAATCTTGAAAGGCAAATCTGATTCTGTTGTTTCTCAATTTGAAGTCAAGTGCAAGTTTTGTCTTCTGAACTGACACTTGCATCTTGATGACTTCGCAACCTGCCTACAGATAAACCAGGAATGAAACAACCATCCAGGCAAATGGCAGGTATGTCCTAGTTGGCCTTTTCAGTATTCACTGAATCCCTGGCCTCGTGGATTAAGATACTCACAGGACATGGTTGTTCTCTTGGGACAGGGAATCAATGATCTTGTTGGTAGACCAGAATGCTAGCTTGCCTATTTGTGTAGATGAGGTGGCATGTTGAAGCTAGCTGCCTCTTTGTGTAGATAAGGTGGTGTCTTGAAGCATTTTCATCATCTGGACACCCATTGGACATGTGCCAATCATGGTGTTCCAAGTGACCGCATCTTGAGATGCCATCTTGTTGAAGAATCTCCAAACATCCTCCCAAATTCCACATTTTGCATACATGTCAACCAAGCTACTGACACGTAGCAACAAGATCCTCCTCGTCCAACCCTCCATGTGGTGGTCGAGCTGCTGCGTTTGTGATCTAGAACAGACTTAGACCTTGCACATGGCAATTGCACTTGCTGCACTGATGATGATGAAGAATTTTTGCTTTGGCAAAACCCCTAGGCAATTCTGTCGCTGCTCACAATCCAAGAGCATCCCAAGTAGACCCAAACGCAATTCCTTCTCGAGCGTCCCAAGTCGACCCGAATGCAATGTGGCACCAATTTGCGCACTTGTTGGTGGGACAATTCCAGATTGAAGAACATCGGTCCGCTTGGAATGGCCGTAAAACCCTCCAAAACCCCGGCAACTTAAAGGGATGGCTCGAAACAGTAACTCTCAAAAGCAGGAGCGGCAGCGGCAGCAAATGGTTGCTACTGTTTGGTAGGGGGATTTTGTAATTGGGAAATACCCAATTTATTTGGTAACAAGATTGGTTTTTATATTGTCGAATGTTTAATTAAGTTTCAGAAATTTAAGTTGACATTCAATTTTATATTGTTTGATATTGGATAAAAAAATTAACAATTTTTGCACATTTTAACAACGATGAAGATCATCCACTTTCAATCATTTTTCATCAACATGGATTGGAATCCATCTTTTTGTGCGCACTTCTAAGAACATTTAGACCTATCACATTTTTGTACCATTTTTGAAAATGTTTTTGAAAACTAATTTCTTGATTTAGGGTTTATGGAGTATAGGATGCATTAATGGACTGACTATCAAGGTTTTCTTTTCACTTTGGTGGTGTAGCCACACTCTCAACCATTCACAAGAGGATCTAGTCAAATTTGACTATAGGACAAATAAAGAAAAATTTTAATTTTATTGCTATTTGACAACCTGCAAGAGGATTCACTTTAAATTTTGCAAACCTAGTCCCAAAAACCCTAGCCTACTTCTTTCGTAAAAAATTTCCAAAGATTTCAAAAGAAACCTTGTAGGGGTTATAACTTCCAAAACTTTTTAAAATGTTGGCAAAATTTCAAAGCAAACCAAATTGTTGTGCAAGATTGGTGCATTCGTCTTCCTTGTAGGGGTTATAATCTCAAAAACTTTTTTAAATGTTGGCAAAATTTCGATGCAAAACAAATTGTTGTGCAAGATTGGTGCATTCATCTTCTTGTTGGTGTGAGAGATTCATCCTCAAAGGAGTTGTGACCTCCATTCAGCAATGCCACTATCGCACCATTTGTTACACTCTACTAAAACCAACCAAAAGTTTGGGGAGCATCAGGTGCGACCATTGTTGTACACATCAATGATGGGTGAATTAAAACAATTTAGAATTTTGAGCTTAAATTTTTGGATTGTTGCATCTTTGTTTTCAGAATACAAAGAACTTTTGTAAAACTCTAGTTGGTGCACCCCTATGTTTTAAATCGCTCAAAACAGAAGAAAAATGAGGAAGATATGGGGCTGAAACTAAAGAGGGGTCTAAAAATATTTTTTTCAAAAAAATTGAAGCAAACTATTGTTCATCCTCTTCCTGTGTTTTTTGCATTGCTCCTTTACTTTTTAACATTCAAAGAACATTTGTAACCCTACAATTTGCAGGTGCAATGGCACAAAAATTGCTCAATTTGGTTAAGGAGTGAGGAAAATATTGGACAATATTCAATGATAAGTACATATTTGGTGATGGACAGTTCTACCCTACACTATTACAATTCATAATGTGACAATTTTTTTTAAAAAAATGATGACCAAGTTAATATATGTATATAGGAATGACAAAAATAAAAAGAGTTATTGAATGCACCAGAAGAAAGAATTGACTTTTCATGCCAATTTTTTTTCTAAATGAACTATACTTCATGGATGAAATAAATTGATAAGTGATATTTTTAAATGAATTTCATCTTTCATGAATTTTCATGGATAAACTTCTGTTCCATTAAGATGGCTTTAAATCCACATCATTCATAAAAATGGATGTAAAGAAAATATGAAATATGAACTCAAAACCTTTCAATTTGCTCGCAATATGTTGAAATTTAATTTAGAGGGTAGTTTGAATTTTGAAAGGGTCTGATTTTTTTGGGCAGAAGTTTCAGCAGACCTGAAAAAATTTAGACATTGGACAGCCCAGAACTTTTTTATGCTGTGGGCAGTTCACAAAGCAAATTTGGACTTGACTATTTGGCAATATTGCCTTGGTGGTGTGGAATTGGTAGCTTAGGAATGCTAACTTGGCGCCATGGACTTGACAATTGTGCACTGTTGACTCTGTGATTGGGCAAAGTGGACTTGACAGCCCAGAAAAGTCGATTTTACAAAATAGCCAAATAGTAACCTGGACTTCACCATTTGGCAAAGTGGAATTGGGAAGTAGGTAGAGTAAAAATAGTTGAGCAAACAATATTCATATTTTATGGATGAGCATCCCTGACAAATCATTCATGAATCTTCAATGGATGAATGATCATGGATAAAATTTCATACATATTCAGGATGAAATAAGCATTATCCATGACATTTTATTTGAATTTTTATTCCATACATCAAAGTTCATCCAAATATCATCCATGATTTGTAATATGGGAACATGAGATTATGTAGGATTGTAGTATAATCTAGTCAAAAAATTTGTGAACAGTAAAAATCATGTCACCTATTACATGGTACCTTGTCACATGAAGTTTACCTTCACCCCAAAATTGCAATGACATTAGATATGCAATTGCATTAAACAACCATGGAGCATTTAAACCAACATAACTAACACAAGAAATAACTAACATAAAGTAAATAATCTTGTTATGAATTTTGGTAGATGGAATTTTATGAATGAAGATTGGATGAGCCCTCATGAATGAAACAAAGTTTTAAAAAATAATAGAAACAAATAAAGTCTTGAGCCCTTTGGCAATGTGTGAAAATTGGGTTGTCTTAATTTTTAGGGCAAGATTTGGCCCCAAAAAAATAAATCAAGCACTATTGGGCAACTTGTAACATTTCCAAACATTTTGGGTAGTTCGATAGGCTTGACAAGTTGGCAATGTGTGTGGTTGACAATTTGGTGAACCTAATGACTTAAAGCAAATTGGACTTCGCAAACTTATGAAATGGATGTCAATTTGGTAATTTGACAAGGTGGACTCCCTAAAAATGCAAAATCAACTTTGCAATTTAGCCAAGTAAATAATATTACATAAAAATGTTAAATGAGGGAAACCTTAAGCCATAGACATGGGTTGTTTGTGTAGGGTAAGCTCCAAGGTTATTTTCATTCCCAAAATAAAAAGGCTTAGGATGAGGTCATAGTAGATTACCTTATATTTTGGAATGTTCCTTGCCTATGGGCTTTATTTCTGATAAAGCATGAGCTAAAAGTTATCATGAACCTAAACATATGTTGATCATGGAGAGTAAGAAGGGAGAGTTATAGATATTCCTTAAGAGTCGAGAGGATTTTACATCTCAAAAACCAAGTATACCTACTTACGGTGTAAGATCCCTCCCATTCTCAGGGAGTAAACATAATATCTTTCTTCTTTTGCTTCCTACCTAAGTCCATGTGATTGTGCAATCATATATATATATATATATAAAAGGTAGCGATATGTAATGCCTACCAATGAATGGTGATAACAACAAAAGAAGTTTGGATATGTTCCAATTTGAAATGGATGGCAATGTCATTGTTAGTAATTTTTTAAAAATATTGTAAGCTGTCTATATGTCTCCCCATTGTGTTCCATTTACCTAACATTAATTTGGGCTTATTAATTAAAATATGCCTCATTTTTAATCACTATGATCATATTGGCAAATTATTCAAGTGATGATGATAATCAAATTGGTTTAGGTCAAATAAGTATAGAGCCATTAGTGGTTGCCCACTTGACAATTTCACACAATCAACTAATTCTTAAGTATGTAGGCACTTCAATAAGGAATTGTTGAACAAAGAAGGAAGGTGCCTCCTTTTCTATTTGCCTTTGAACATACTTTGGATTTGTTTCTCTTATGTTGGATTATGAAAATCAACAACCATTGTCAAGGAACTTCAATTCAATTCAATTCAAATTGTATTTTAATTCAAATTAAATTGATTGCCCCAAGTGGAGTTGAATTTAATTTAATTCCAATTCAATTGAAATCAATGGAAACTCAATTTATTGGAATTGCATTCAATTGAATTGAATTTCAAATCCAATTCAAATTGAAATTACATTGTATTAATTGTAATTGTATTCACTTGAACTCAAATAATTAATTACCTAATTATGGACCATAAAGTGAGGAATGTAAGGAAGCAATACAACAATACTAACAATCCAACATCTAAATATCAATAAGTAGTCAAAGAAAAAAAACCCAAATTGTGTAAGGGAAAAAGAAGTACAGTAAGGGAGTTGCATTATAAAAAGAAATGAAATATTGCAATGCCATAAGAGGTCTTGTATAAAAGATAACTACTCAAAATCAATGAGGATATCAAACTCTTACCCTCTATCACAAGATATGAAAGTTTGGAATAATATTGGAATACATCACATTTAGTAGTTGAAATGGATCCACGGGAGGTAATTTGATGTTCTTGAGCACCTAATATGCATGTTACATGTCAAATGACAATTTTCCAATACGGTTTGAAGATTTGCACATAATCTTGAAATATTTGTTATTTAAAGAATAGATTAAGTCTTGGATGTTTATAAGGAAAGCCTTGCTTGATAATGGAACAAGGAGTATTGTCATTTCATGTATGCTTAGTACATTCTTAAGGATTGGACGAGATTGACATATTGTTAGAAGTAAAAGCATCAAAACCAATCTCATCATTTTTGTAAGTATCATAATGTCTACCATATGGGTCCCTTTAATGCAAATTTTGAAAAAAAAGAAGAAATTTAGTCCTTTAAAGTTTGTTCTACAACTATATCCATCATCCATAATGATTATTGATTTTTGATGGTCTTGGATTATGACATGTGGCACAATCAAAATTTGCAATGTGACATATTAATTGAATTATATATATATATATATATATATATGTACTTAGGTAGGTCGGTACATAGCCATAGGTAGGTAAGTTGATATAGCTCCAACCTACCAACTTACTTACCTATTTACTTAACTACTTATTTACTAGGTAAGTACAAAAGTAGGACCTACTTATTTAAGTAAGCAAGTAGGTAGGTAGGAAGGCATAAAACTAAAAGAGTAGGTGAACTAAAGAGTAGCCACATAAGTTTTTTAATTTGTTATGTGTTTTGCCTTTAGTGTTAAGCTCTTATGAAGTCATGTCAACATGGCACATGTAGTTTAATGTGAGAATGCAAAAGGAGACACCTCCTTTGTATAATTTGCGAAATGAGATATTGAAGACAAAACATATGGGTTAAATCTTTTAGTGACATCCTAGTTGCAATTGAGTTGCAACTACAAAAAGAAATTCCCACGTGCTTTTTGTTTGATTTTTATTTTGTAATTAATTTGAAATTTATGACTAATCATTTGAAATAATTATCTGGAATTAATTATCTGAATTAAATATATGAACTGATTAATATAATTCAAATAATTATTTAGTTGATTGATTCAAATAATTAATTATCAAATAAATATTAGATAAATAATTATGTTGATAATTGATGATTTAAATTCGAATAAAATTCAATAATTATTCAACTTCATTAGCAAACTTTGTTATCTAAAATTATTTGAATTATTTGATTAAATTTATATATTTAATTACTAAGTTTAAGTAAATAGTTATTAGATAACTATTTATTTATTATCTGAATTAATTAAATACTAATTAATCAAATTTGATTAATGAATTCATATGAATAATTTTTTATTTAGTTTAATCAATTAGTTCATGGTAACCAAGTATATTACGTATTAATTATTAATTAAAAAATTAGTAGCAAATAATTCATTCTAAAATATTAAATAATAAACATGAATTTGAATAGAAGACATTGAGGTATATAAAGACACATTCATATGTACACCCTTAATGAATGTTTCATAAAATATATGCATTGTTTTTAATTTCAATTCAAAATTAGATTTTCACCTTTTATGAAATTATATGGTTTGATATGCATGTATACCAACATAATATTGTGAATTCCAATGTAGCAAAATATTATTAACACAACAATTGAACATCAATCACAAAAAATAGGACTATAATATTTATTACATTATCTAAATTTTAGTTATTTAGATATTTATGAAAATGAATTATTTTAATTAATCAATTCAATAAAAAAATCAGCTGGTATCAATGAAACATTTAATAATCTAGTGTAAAAAAATTTGAAGCATATAAACAATAATATCTATATGCACATACCCATAAACATTTTAATACACCATTCCAATCCAACTAAAGGCATGCATTTACACTTTCAATGAATTGCACAATTTGTAAATCTTTTAATAATATGAATCGACACATAGTTGACAACTAATTTTAGATGAATTGAACAATCTAGTTCCAAAATAGTGGACAAGTAGTAGTTATGTACTGAAACCATAGGGACACATTTAGTTGTAACTTAGTCGTAAAACTAGCCAATTTAATTAACTCTTAGTTGCAAACAAGTTATAAGTTCCAGATGTTATGGACCTTTACCTACCCATACACGTGGCATGATCATACATATCAACGTCGTATGTAGTTGCAAAGTAGTTATTCACTCAACATTAAAGTTACACTAGTTGCAACACAATTGAAATTAACCACTTTGCTTCAACTTGTGATCATGGTCAAACTACAGTTGACTATCATTCTATATATTTTGTGTACATACACCAGTATAGAGTCCAAGTTGCAACTAATGTGCAACTAAATTACAATTATGAAATATTATAACGTGGCATTTAAATTGTTAATTCATCGTATTTCTATAGTTTAGTTGTACCCTAGTTGCATGGTAGTTTTCATGACAATTTAGTTACATGTCGATCTAATTTCTACACACATAATTTTTCATAATGTCATGGGGATGAATGTCAACATTCACTTTCATTATAAATGAAAGATATTCTCATTCATCTAATATATGAATTTTTTCTTTTCAATTTACATGTTTTTCATAAATAAAACTTCCATCAAAATTATGGATGAATATTTTTTTAATCATTAAACTATTATTGATTAATTATTTTCCCCATAATTTTAATAAATTAAAACTTGATGAAACACAATCTAATTATATATGATATATCATTTGTTGAATAATATAATGTACCTTCCATTATAAATGTATTTGATGGTTATGGTTCTAAATGCCATTATTTTCAATATGTTTCAATTATATTACTATAACTATGCTAACATTCACCCCATGGTCATTTATTTATTTATTATTATTTTTTCAAACAAATTGACCAAATGTCATTAATGATAGTGGGTTTTTGTTTTCCTTTTCCAAAGGTGCCACAACTTCCCTCAAACCTATTTATAAGTGTTGTTGATGACAATGGAGGGTTATTAATCATTTTTCTTTGAAGGTGTCACAACTTTTTTCAAATCTAATCAGTGTTGTTAACAATGAATAATTTTGAATTCTTTAAATATCTTTAAATTACCTAATGTCATTGATGACAATGGGTTTTTGAAATAAATTAAAATTCAATCTTAGGCACCTTAATTAGTTTTTTTTAAACAACCTACTATCATAAATAACAATGGGGTTTATTTATTAATTATTTATTTTCAAGGTGTCTTTAGTTTTTCACAAAGTGCATATATAATTTCAAATTCTCATCATTCCTAAAAAGGTATAGAAAGAAAACATGAAATATGAATTCCAAGCCTTTCAATTTGCTCTCAATATGTTAGAAGGTAGTTTGAATTTTACATGGGTTCTTTTCAAGCTTCAAAAAGCTATCAAGTTAGAAGAAATAAAAAAAGAGAGAAACATTTGAAAGAAGTAAAAAGGACATGGGCACTTAAGCAACATATGAAAGAAATAAAATGAAAGGCAAGTATAATTTTGTAGGGATACAAGTTTCAATAGATCAAGAAATAAACATTGACTAACTTTAAAGTTTTTATTTTTTGGGCAACTTGAAGCTCATTTGGGCAATCTAGAATTTTTTTGGGACCAATCTTGTGTTTGTATATTGTTTTTGATATATCCTTAGGTAAGGGTATATATCAAATTTCAATTTATTTACCCATCGAGTAAGGGTATATTTTGATTTTTTTTTCCCCATTTGGAGTAAAATCCATATAATGTTTTTTAAAAAATTGGGTGGAGGGGAAGCACCTTCATACTCATTATCATATACCCTTGGTCAAGGTTAAAAAAAGGTTTAAAAGGGCAAAAAAAATTATCATATTTAATAAAAATGGGAATTTTTTTTTCACATTTTGGAATTTATTTAAACAACTTTCATAAGCCTAAATCCAGTTGGACAATGCATAGATGTGATGTCAAAACACAATAATAAAATTGTATTAAAATATTTCATTTTTTATTCTTAAACATACATAAAATGAGAAACCATTGAAATCAAATTGACAACATGCTACTTGCTTATTAAACATAAAAACAAATCTAAAAATCAAAATATGTGATGTCAATGAGTTCAACATAGTGATGCAATTGGTTTTCAAACTCCTCTACAATATGATCTAAGAAATTTGTCTCAACATCCCCAAAGTCATCAAAAGACAAACTTTTTCTCAATATTGGATAATGATCACACATCACAACGGCAATGATTTAAGGTTTAGGTGAAACTTACGCTAACAAGATTTATTGGAATTTTGAGAACATACATGGTTTCAAGTATGGGTATTTTAAAGATATATCCAACGTTATGAACTAGGTATATTTTTTCCAATTTTATATACCTTTGGGTATGCATTTGATAAGGTATATTGATTTTGAAAATATATGATAGGATAAATAATATATACCTTATCAAATGCGAATATATATGGGTAAATGATATAACCCATACAAATTTAATTTGGACACGGGAACATTCCTTTAAGGATGTGTAGTCAACAACTTGGCAATACCGATTTAACAACATGGACTTAGCAATTGGACACTATTGACTTTGCAATTTGGTATGTGGATTTGGCAATGGGTAAAGCCAATTTGGCAAATTAACTAAATAACAACATTGACTTTGCAAGTTGGCAAAGTGCACTATAAGAATTCATGGTTTTTCTAGTTGTTCAATTTGACTAACTTATCCATTTTGATTAAAATTTTGGAAAATTTGACTAAAGGCTCCTAATAATTGAACTGACATGTTTTTGTGGACTAGTTTAATTGACTAAAGTGATCTTTCTAGCTACTTGCTCAATGTGACATTTAATCAAAATGGACATCTCTGACATGGGTGTAATAAAATGAAACATGTAGTCAAATAAGATATGCAATCACAAAATTTGGGAAAAAATCATTACATAAGTAGGTAGTAAGTAAAGTAGGTACATAGGTAAATAAATAGATTATTATTATTATTTTATACTTTAGTTATTTGGGTAGGTATATTATACTTAATTAAGGTAGGGTAATTACTAGTTAGGTAAAGGGGTTAGTTCATTAATTAATTAATTAAAAAAATTCATTCATTATTCACCCAAGTAAGGTACGTAATTATGTAGAGTTTGGAAGGATAACTAGTTTGTTAGGTAGGATAAGTCATCATTAGCCTTGTCAAAGTAAGGTAGGGTATGCAACTAAATAAATAATATCCTATAAATGAATTATTTGAGTAGGTTTTAAACTAAACTTAAGTAGGGTAGGGTAACTAATATTTAGATAATGTGGCTAGGTAAATAAATAAGCAATATTTTTCATTAATTATTAAATCAAATGCGGTAGGTAGCTATGTATAAATAGGGAAGGAGAATTATATAATTAGGGAGGATAAATAGAACTAGGTTGATCCCAATAAAGTTGGGTAATTAGTTAAGTACATTAAGTTAGGTTAACGTAGGCTAGGTAAATAAATAAATAAAGAATTTATTCATTAATTATTTGGAAAGATGTAATTAGGCTTAAGCATGATAAAATAATTATTAGATATGTAATGTGGATAGGTAAATTAATAAATTATTATTATTTTTCATTAATTATTAGAGCGAGTAAACATGTATTATGTATAATAGGGAAGGGTATATAATTAGTTAACTAAGTTTTTCCATGTAAGGTACATGGTAATTAACTATTAAGGTGGGTTAATGGAGGGTAGAATGGGTAGGTAAGTAAATAAATTATTAATAAAATTTTAGGAAATCAATTTAAAGAAAATATTGATTGTAAAATCTATAAAATAAAATTTACATAGGGTAAAACAAATTAGGTTGTAAATATTTATATAACTAGGTAGTTAAGTAAGTAGGAACCCAGTAGTAAGTGGGTTCATTCAAGGTTGGGGTTTCAAAAAGGGACATCTAACTAAAACAAGACTAAAAATAACAAGTTTAGATTTTTGTAATGTTTTAATATATTAAAACTATGGTTTAATGTTGTGATCTTAAAATTGAAAGATTAAAAGAACAAGCTTTTAAAAAACTCTAATAATCATTGGATGTTGTATAAAAATCCTTTCAAATCTTTGATTATCGTAATTACAATTTCTTTTTAAAAGTGCTCAAAATAATGCATAGAATAATGCAATTGATTTCAAAAAAAAATTAGAAGAAAAAAATGTTTCCCTTTCTGCAACTACATGTTCATTAAGCCAATTTGATGAAAAAATAACTCATACAAGAATTTCGAAGTCTTCAAATTTTGAAATAATGGGTTGCAAGGGAAATGATTCTTATATTCAATCATTTGCATAGTTATTTACATTCATTCGGTTTTACATTTCTAATTCTAGATGGAGGTCACATGTGCAAGAAATAATCTTGTGAAAAACCATGTTAGTTGGTTTTAGCAGCCCATTTTGGCATTTTCTATGTTTTTGCTTATAAAATAAAATATTCATGCACAATAATGTGTGCATGTGAAAAATCACCACCATTACATGAATTATTTTATTTTCAATTATTCAAGTTTTCTCATTTACATTTGTTTCATGAAAATGTAATTTGTAAAAAGTGGCCCTAGGAAACTCCTAGGGTTTTTTTTCTTGTTTTTGGTACCCCAAGCTTGAATAGACCCAAGTATCCAAAGACATAATGGGTAGGTGTGTTTTAAGTAGGTAAATAGGAAGGTATAGTTATATAGTTTCAAATCAACTATATGTATATTTTTTGAGTTTTTGATAGGTAGGAAGGTAGGTTGTAAATAGGTATGATGTAAGTCAAAGAAAGGTAGGTAGTTTGTAAGAAACTAAATAAGTTGCATGTAGGTAATAAGTATAAAATATATGTTAAATATAAAAATTAAACGAAATTAAGATGAAACATAGAATTCAAATTAAATAAAATTCAAATTAAAATGAAGTATAAATTCAAATGGAATCATGATGAAATATTTTTCCTTGATGATTTTTTTTTTTAAAATTAATTACTAATAAGTAGGAAGGTGGTTGGTAAGTGGTAGGTAGGTAAGTAGGTATGTAAGAAAAATGGAAAAAAAATGTGCATATCAAAAGTTAAACTTATAAAATAATTTGGAAGAAACATGTTATATTTATTATTTGACACATTGTGTTACAAAAACATGTGGTGTTGGTTGTCAAAAACATTGGCATTTGGCCATGGAAATCAAGATTCTAATTTTAAACATATACCACACATTATAACACATAGGTGAATAGTAAGGTAGGGTAGGGTAGGGTGTGTGCGTGCGTGTGCGTGTGCGTGTGCGTGTGTGTGTATAATTTTATGAAGTAGTTATTATTATTTTATTAGTTAGGTAAATGAATGAATGAATGAATTGAAACTAATCAATTAATTAAGAAAACAATTATTTGCATGAGTATTATTCTTATTATTTTGGTCATTCATTCTTTAATAAAATTGTTTCAATTTTTTTTGGGTTGCCCAAATATTATTGTCTCATTTTACTAGTCAAAGATCCATCAGTTTGACTAGTAAAAAAAACCCACGGTCAAAATGGATATGTTCAACATGATTTGACGCAAATGATTACTTGGTTGGGTTGGATTTTGTCATTTTTGTGTGGTTTTTTATTAGAGTTCCACATCAAATAAACTGTGGATTCTTATAGTGATGGAATTGAAAAGAAATTAAAGTGAACTTGGTTAAATAGTTTAATAATTGGTGTTTTGGATGAACATTCATGGATAAAATTTGATGAATTTTCACGAAGAAATGAAGATCATCCATAAAATTTTATTCCATCCATGAAAGTTATCCAAATATCATCCATGATTTGTAATATGAAAACATGGGATTGGGTAGGATTATAAACCAATTTAGTGATAATTTGTGATTAGCAAAACTCATGCCACCTATCATGTCATGTTCCTTTCTCACACAATTAATTTTTAACCCTAACCCAAAAATTGTAATGATATATATATAAGCATTAAACAACAATGGAATCTTTAAACCAACATGACTAACACAAAAAACTAACATAACATGTAGATGAAATTTTAAGAATGAAGTTTAGATAAGCTTTTATGAATGAAATAAAAATTTCAACAAAATTTCATGAATGATCTTTATGGCATATTGAAATTTCATGATGTTTTATCCATGATAGTGTAAAAATTTTATCTATTACAATTTGAGTTTTATTCATTTCCTTTGCCTCGTAACAAAGGTGACAAAAATGGGCCATTTGCCCAATTGCCTCCACCTCATAAAAACGTGCGAATTGAATCAAGTGGCTGGACATAATTAAATTATTATAATTTTCAATTTATTATGAACGTCTTTGAAAAAGTTAAAATCGTTTTCTTCGATCCCTTTGCTCAATGTTTTAAAGACCTTCAACTATGTGGGATTTTTGGCCAATAAGAGACATTTTGCTTAATGTTACATAATTCAATGTCCAAGGTTTAATGTCGAGTCACGTTACGAAAGATGCCATGATGCATGGGGTTGAAAACTTAACATGTACAATGAAAAATCATTCGATGCACTTTTCAACAAGGCCAATGATGACATTCAAAATCACTCCTTTGGTTACAAGGATGGTCCTCTGCAAATTGAATTATTTCATTTGCATAGGTTAAAAAGTCACTTAAGTGATGCTAAGGTTCTTGCAATTGGAAGGAGGCAGAGATGTGGAAGGAAATGTGACATTTTGAATCAATGGAATTACAATTGCTAAAGGGTGGATGATTGTGGCTTTAAGGAAGTTGTTTTTGATGAAGATCTTAGTGAAAATCATGTCAAAGTAACAATATATGAAACTAGCAAATCACAAATTATGTCGATTTGGATATATAACCATTGATTCAAACAATTTTTGATGGACGTTATCTTTGGTCATTGTTTGGGTCCTATGATTAACATCATAGGTTGAAAGATGATGAGCAAAAAAAAATTGGTGTAAGGAAAAATTTGATACACAACTGTTAAAAGAATGCATAAAAACTCAAATGTGGATTGTTTTGTTTCAAAGATTGAAAAATGTGTGTATGATGAACCAACTGTAATGTGAGCACATGCATATGTTGTTCTATTAACTATAACTAACACTTTATCTCATAAAACATCTATCATCAAATAGTAATTTTTGGACTTGTTATTTGGAAATAAAATATCATATATCTAGGATGTTCCAAACATATTGCATGAAATAATAATAATAATAAATAAAATTTCATCGTACTACAAGGAAAGGCTATTCATGAAATTTTTAGTACATTATTGTTGGGTTGGCACAATTTATTTACATTGCATATAAGGTAGAAAAATCACATGGTTGTAGACATAAACCACAAAACAATATTGGATGAATAAACAACATTGTGCAACTAGGCAAGTGGAATCCAATGTTCAATCACTCATTGAGTAATTTGTTGATATAATGCTACATGAAATGAAAGGAATAAGGGATGGTTGACAAAACATTCACCTTTTAATTCTGAACACATGAAAACATATTCGAAAATGGAACAATGAGGTATGCCAAATCTCAAACATATGTATACTTTTCATGTTAGTTAATAATTATGTAAATATAAGATGATGGATCAAATTAATTCTAACAATTTTCATTATCATTTATCTGTGATTGTAGATTAACAAGGAATTAAAATATTGATCAAATATCTTAATATGTTGTGAGGTGATTGAAAAGGAAACATCATCTCAATGGGGATGGTTATGTGGATGTCTAATAAAAAAGGTTCAACCTTTTTCAAATGCATAGTTTAAAGAGTCCTTGAAAAAAATGAATTCCAAAGTTGGAGAAAAATGACAAAGGAACACAAATTGAAACTCAAAAGGCATAAAAAACACCAACAATCATATAAATAATTTTCTCCTAGTTGAAAAGCAAATCCATTCAATGAAAGGAGGAGTTCTTGTGCATCATTCATAATAAAATGGATCATTGTAAGATTCATTACCAAGGTTCCAAAAGAAAAAAAAAATGGTTGTTGGGCTTGGCCAGTTTCCAATTTCATTCACCCGCATGATTGTTGATGGGCATGGGGATAAGGCACTTGCTCAATAATCCATTAAATTTTGAACAAATGACCTTATTTCATTATTGGATTGCTATTACATCTGTTAAGATCTTTGGAGATGGAACCAATTTGTAAGTCAATTTTAAAAAATATTTTTGATTTGATAGTCAACCTTCATTTTTAGTTTACATTCAAAACATGTTTTTTATTGGACCATTATTAAATTCATAATGTGTTTTAACATTTGCTCCTTCCACCCTTTCTACATATAACTCTCACATGATATGTACATATTTACAAAAAATCACAAAACTTATGATCAATGAAACAAAAAGAAAAGAAAAAAATTGAATATCATGAATAGTATTGAATTGATTCCATTATGGTTGTTTCCATGTGCATTTTTTCATTCTTATGTTTTGCATTGGCATCTATTCCTTTGTTAACAATCTTTTGAATAATGTCAACATATTCACATGAAGCCTAATTAAACAACACATGCTCATATGTCAATAATAT
>Ga0209611_10005394_pt1 | contig 21435 bp, 14 predicted proteins | sample S1TSphgellanicum_3_FD_187693 | JGI IMG/M metagenome (GOLD analysis project Ga0209611, IMG submission 187693) | Host-associated microbial communities from peat moss isolated from Minnesota, USA - S1T2_Fc - Sphagnum magellanicum MG (SPAdes) (version 2) | ecosystem: Host-associated > Plants > Peat...
TTTTCTTCCTTTTTAAGTTTTATTATTTATAAATTTTCATTGTTCAAAATTTGATGCAAATTGATAATGTTTGAAAAAAAAATTTGCAAGTTCAAAGTAACTATAATAACTTGGTTTTTTTTTTTTAAATGTCATTTTTTCTTATTCAATGTGCACCATTCTTTCTCAAAATTGAAGAGGATCTTAACATTGATGATTATAAAACTTAAAACACTTAAAATTGATAAATTTTATTTAAAAACATATTAAAACATATTGGTTTCAATTAATTTGAAAATATATTTTTGACTCTGAAAATTATGAATTAAAAAAATATATGTCTTTGACAAAAATTATTCATTTTTGTGTTATTTAGGGTATATGTATGCATTATATGTAAATGATGTAAATCAAGATATAGTAAAAAGTATTATATTCAAAAAATAACTGTAAATTGAGTATACAAAAATACATAAAAATTGACAAATCCAAGAATACCATGTATCAAATGCAGTCCTTGAAAAGGACTTTAATCTCGTACTTAATGGCTCCTTTTAACGCATTTACACACCCATTTCTTCATTTTTCTAGCAACTCTAGAAGGTAGCAATCTAGATAGCTGAGTCAAGACTGAAGACTCACTCGACATCTGCAAGAATAAGAGAATCTAGAAGGTAGCAATCTAGATAGCTGAGTCAAGACTGAATGACTCACTCGACATCTGCAAGAATAAGAGAATGTGTTTTGAGAAAAACACAACAAATCAAAGCTGCAGCTCATCCTCCTCCCACCGCCCCTGGTGGCGCAAAAGGTGCGGCAACCAAAGAAGAAATGGCCATTCATCCAAGCAGCAGAGCTAAACCCGCTGGGTGGGTTTTGAGTCTTGAGTCTTGACTCAAACCAACAAACAAACAAACAAATGAAAACAAAACAAAACGTAGCGAGAACTAGCACTTGGAACCACGAAACCACGACCGACTTTCTTTCCTTCGTCGGTCGCATGCAGTTTCTTTTTGTGGCGATGATCCACATGAAGGCTTAGCCATATTTGGCTATAAGATGAATGTGAAAATATTTATTACAAAAAACACATCCTTCTGTATTTTTGGCTACCGAATTTGAACCCGCGTATTTCGAAATCAAAATCTGGCGTTTTTTTTTCTATAAGGCTTTTCAAAAAGCACATGATTTAGCAACTTTCATTTTTTAATATAGCATTTTTGGCTATATATATTGTCGAGCCAAAAATAAATGCCGACGACTCACGTGCTGTCGGACTCGTACGTATTTCGCGCTTTCTTGAATTTTGGTCGCCACCCACGACTGGCGCCTGGCGGTCACTGTGGCCTCGTAACCCTAGTTTAGCCAGATATCGCCCAAATGTTTTACCTAGTTCCCTTGAAGACAGTTCAGGCGGTGACCGGGATTGACCAGTCGTCGCGTGTACCTAGTAGTATAGGATTCCATGGACCTACAAAAAGAAAAGGGAGGGACCCACCACCTATTGATCTAGGTACCTAGACTAGACTCGCTTATGAATGGAAAGCATAGGTGTCTAGGTGGATCAGTGGTTTTTTTTCTTTTTTCTCATGTTGAAAATTTGGCAAATTTTCAACCAAAAATTTAGCAAAATTAATTGAATTTGCACTAGAAAAACAAAAAAAAATCCAAAATTTTCCCAATTTCTTTGGAGCATTTTTTTTTTGGGTCTGTTCCCATCAAGTTCTCAAAATGTTCACCAAGTTCCCAATCTATTCCCTTAGATGTTCCCAATTTGCTCATTTTTTATCCCATAAAGTTTGGCCATGGTTCAACTTCCATGTATATAAATTGCAAATCAGGCATCTATTTTGGAGTGGGAAGCATATTTAGGCTTTTACGTTGGGGGGGAGTGCCCCCTACTCCCAAAATTATTGGTGATGGGCAAATCAAATGGCCCCTTGTGAAGAAAAAAAGAAAACTAACAATTTGGCTCACCGCCTCACTAATTAAATATATAGAAGCATGACCTAATAATATATACCCCAAAAAATTACAATTATAAAATTGTTAAACACTCTTATCTATCTACCAACCAAATGTCTCTAGTCTCTATTGTTATTTTGCTAGAGTGATCATTGACAAATTCATTGCAATCACAAAAAAAAACACCGTAGACTCGGTCTCTTTCCAAAACAAGCAGCTCATCACATAATGGCTATGCCCTTTATAACGAGTTCAAACAAGGAAAAGTTACAAATTTCAGTGATGAGAATTTCAAGGATTGGCTGGTATATGGGTGATTTTTTATGATCTTTTGTAGACTCTTTATTGATTTTGCATAAGCCTTTATACAGTCGTCATTAAGCAATTCTAGAGACATTTTCAAGTATAACTACCTCACTTCTTTCTTAATAATTATCTCTAATTCTTATAACTATCTCACTCTTTTTTTTAGTAATTATCTCTTATTCTTATGAATATTTCATGTCTTTCCGTACCCACCAACATGAATATGAAAAGATAAATTAACATGTGCCTTTTCATGTCCATGAAATTTATATTAATTGAAATTAAAATTGACATTGATATAAATAATGATGAATTATTGATTATCATATGGGAACATAATAAATTATAAGAAGGAAAATCATCACCTGTAGTGCATAACAAAGCAGAACCCAAGTAGGAAATGAACTACCAAACAAGGGGTGTGTCACACTGTGGCCTTGCCATTTGACATTAAAACGCATCTTAAGGCAAAAGAAGAATTATGAAAACTCAAATATTTCACCATGCAAAAATACAATCTTAAAAAAAATCCTCTGAAAAAACCAAAATCCTTCAAGATAGTATAACTCTACACCTAATCTCAAGTTTCAACACAAGCCAAAATATCATCTTGCAAAAATACTCATATAAAAATAGACCTATTACCTAGTGGCTAGGCCAAAATCCACTAAGCTATTGTACTCTATAATGAATCCAAACACAATATCCTTGCCTTGGTCATAAGGGCCAAGGCCAAAAATAAACTTCACCATTCACCAGCCTCTCTCCCTCCCTTAAAAGGGAAAGCCAAGCCAATTGATAACCATGGTTGCCTATTAGAATCAGATATTTGATTTATTTTTTTGAGAACTACAGTTAATGAACCCTAAGAAACTAACCATACTAATAATCACTCGGGTTTGTTCATGTTCCTAATAACAATCCAAAAACCGGTGTTCACCACTAGTTTGGTTCATAGTTAATTGGGTTGTCTTGTAATTTTGATCATAAACCCCTTTTTCCTCAAGGTGGATTTTCCCATGATATCTAGACCAATATTGTTTGTGTGTGTGTATGTATGGCTTAGGACTTACACTCCATGTAAGTGTAAATGTCATAATGAAATTGTGTAAAATTGTGTGAGTACATTTTTATGCCATGTAAAATCATGCGGGGTTGAATGTTGTGGGTCACTTTTTTGGGTTGAATAGAGCTCAAGGGGGGGGTATTTAGTGTCTTGCATATTGTATATAAGTGGGTAAAGGGAAGCACTACCACCATCCCAAATTGCTAAAAAATTCTTATATTTGAGAAATATTAAAAGAGTCATGAATTTTTGCAAAGTGCCCTTTACAAAAGAAGGTGCAAGTGTGTTTGATAAACATTTACACTACCGCATGTAAGTTGTAAAAATAAAAATATGCATGGCAATAATGTAAGTGTAAAAAGTTTGGGTATGTAAATGCAAAATGATTTTCACTTACACAGGATTTACATGTCATATATTTATGGCTATATATGGCTATTGACACTTCCAGGCACAACACTGAACTAGATGTACTTGACAACCCTATTTGGTGTAAAACCTAATCTCATCCATTTCAAAGTTTTGTTCTTTCCCAAGTTGATGATTGACACCTTTCTCTCCCTCCTTCACCCCAACCAATACTGATTTTTTTGGTATGTTATGAAATAATAATTTTCTTTAAAATGTTTTAAATATAGTTTCATAATTCAATTTTAGCCACCCTATTTATTAAGCACCTTATAGTAAATTATTTTTAAAAAAAATTGATAAAGTTGCACTCACTATTTTTTTGCCCACTATTTGAAAAAAATTGGAAGTTATATTCCTAAGCTTGCATAAGATAAGCATGTTACCTTGAGCATGATTGCTTGCTACTGTTGTTACTGTGTGTTCAACAAATTGAACTTTGCAAATCTCTTGGGAATTTAAATTCAGCAATCTTACTTGCACTTGAACATCACAAATCTCAAGTGGTTCAATTTTTCAACAATCTTCCTTGCACTTGAACCTCTCAAATCTCAAGGGGTTCAAATTTTCAGCAATGAAGTTCTCAAATCTTTCAGGAATTTTTCAGCAATCTTCAAGCTTGCTGCACCTGAACTTCTCAAATCTAAATGGTTCAATTTTGCAGCAATCTTCCTTGCACTTTTAACTTCTCAAATCTTTTGAAATTTTGAATAAGCATTTTGAGCAATCTTATTTGCACTTGAACAAGTTTTCAAATCTTTTTGAAAATTTTTTGAGCAACAAAACAATCAACCTGGGCCAATTGCACCTTATATTGCAACTAAAATCCTTCCTGATGATGTATTTATTTTCTTCTTCCTCAGTATTTGACATAAAATAGGAAAGGATATTGTGCTCTAAAGATACTTGGGAATTTCATCCAACTTTTTTATTTTCATTGGCAAGCTCATCCTAAGGTTCGAATGTTTAATTTAGAGCAAATGACATTATACATGTGCCAACACTGAAGCATCATGATATTCAATGCCTTCTTTGGACAAGATAAGGAAATGTTTGTACTCAACTCAAATACAAAGATTCTTCAATAGAAACTTAGAACCTAAATTAGCTTGAAGATATGAGACTTTAAAACTCCAATCCCATGGGTTTGGACAACATTATATCATTATTCCATGAATTGGCCCTTATGCACATAGAACATGTGGGTGGATGTCATGAACAAATTAGAAGGCATTTAAGCACTAGTGAGTGCTCATCTAAAATACAATTGGGTTTTTCATTTGAGCAAGGTATAAAGTTTCGCATATTTTATCCACATCAAAGTTCAAACATGGTTCAACTTGTTATTTCTTGATTGTTTTTTAAAGATCTTTTTAATTTAGGTTTAGAGTTTAAACCGACTAACTAAAGTTTTAATGTTTGATTTTCACCTTTAGGTTTAGCTTAGGATTACATTAATTTTAGCCTTTATGTTTAGTTTAGGTTTAGCCTAAGTTTAACATGATTTTAACCTTTAAGTTTAATGTAGGTTGACTTTTAAATTTAGCTTAAGTTTAACTTATCTAACTTATAGGTTTAACTTTTAAGTTTATTTTAAATTTAACTTAAGTTTAACTTTTAAATTTAGCCTCATTTTAGTTTTTAGGTTTAACTTAAATTTAATTTCTATATTTAGCCTAAATAATTTGTATATTTAACTTCCAGGTTTAACATTTAAGTTTAATTTATATGTTTAGCCTCCAAATTTAGCTTTCAATTTTAATTTAGGTTTAACATTTATGTTTAGCTTATAAGGTTTAATCATTAAATTTATTTTAGGTTTAGTCATGAAATTTAACCATCAGGTTTGGTCACTAAATTTTAACCATTTAATTTAATCATTAGGTTTAACCATTGGGTTTAGTTGTCATAATTAACCGCTAAGTTTAGTCGTTAAGTTTAATCAATTGGTTTAGCCATTAATATTTGTTACTAAGTTTGGCCATTAGGTTTGACCATTAATTATAATCATTAAATTTAATATTTAGGTTTAGCTGTTAAGTTTAATCATTAGGTTTAGCCATTAAGTTTGTTTCAGTTTTGTTGTTAGGTTTAGTCACTAGGTTTAACATAGGCTAGATTTTGTTAGGAGTTCATATTAACTTAGGTCAACTAGAGTGGCGTAGGTTAGCTAGGTTTAAATATGTTTATTTTTATAGTTTTATGAGTACAAAATGTGTTACAAATAAAAAGTTGTGGTGTTGTGTTTAAGGACTTGACCCCTTAACATGGAAGTTCAAGGGTTCAAATGTTCACATTTACAACCTACAATAATACCTAGGGTTGTTGTATAGGTGGTTAACCTTAAACCATTTTTTTCAAATTCTAGGTAGCTAGATTACCTAGGCCTCGAGAACCTAGCCTAAGTGCTTAAGTCTAATTTACCTATGCTAGGTGGAATAAGCTCATTTGACTAAGCTTTGATTGCAATGTGGCATCACATGATTAACAAAAAAATAATTTATTAACTCTAAGTTATCATGTAGCAATTTATAAGTGGTTAATTTTTTTGTTAATGTATTTTAGGTTACCATGTTGCAATTCATAAATGGTCGATAATTTTTTGAATGTATCTTAGGCTACCATGTGGCAATAATAATTTAATCAATAGGTCCATCGATTTTATTTTAAAAATAAATCTCAACCATTGGATATGTCTTCCATGATCATGGTAAGAATGACTATAGTTATGGAAGACATAGTCATTCATGATAGTTACAATTGATGCCCTTCATATGACCTATGGTAAATACAATGTGGTTTTTTGGGCTACACAATCATGTATTCATGTGCAGTCATAAATAGCATGAATGACTACAATTGTAGTCATTTATGTAATCATAAATATCAAGTTTTGACATCGTGAAAGATCCCAAATGAAGCTACCTACCTAATATGTGTGTGTGTGCACATGCTAATGGCATCCAAGTACTTTAGGGGAATAAAGAACTAAACAAACTACACGCCAATGCATTGTTTTCTCCCCTAAGGTAAAGCCAATAAAATAATGCATAGTATTGGACCTAATTCACACTTTTTGAATTATGCCAATGTTAAAGCATAATTCTTGGTGAAGGTTTCTACATATCATGAACCAAACAGTTTTCAAATTTTATAGGAGAACATCCCTTCTTTAGATGTAAGAATAGATGTTTTTGTTTTGGTTGAAAACAACCCCTTTTTTTCATGGACAAAAATTTCTAATTGAATTTTTCATTTTTTTCAAATCAAATCATTGTCCTTTTTTTTGGATGTACTATTTGAGTGCCTTGTTTTCCTCTTTTTTCACATTCAATGATGGTCCCACAAAATTTAATTGTCCAATCCTAATGGAGTAAAATGCCTATTGATTTCAAATATATTACTTGAATGTTTGTTTTTCCTCATTCTTCACATTCAACAATGGTCCCACAAAGTTTAATTATCCACTCTTAATGGAGTAAACCAGGCCCAGTTGTGGGCGATTATCGCCCCATGTTAATCTTGCCTTGATTCAAAGGATTTTATGTATTACTAACTTGCTTATAATCTTTTCAATTTTGGTTGTTATGTTTGAATGTCTTTAGGTTGTTATGGAAAAATATTCATGTTCAATTTAAGATAACAAAGTTATGGATCAACAAGAATGTTATGTAATAATATTTTTAATGGAACAATTTGTTGCAAACTTTCTATAGAAGCATTTAAAAGGACATTATAACAAAAGCTTATTATCTTAACCTATCATTGTTAAACAAGTTGAAAGGTAGTCCTTCACATCATTTTTAACTTGGACATGGAGTTTGCATCTACTTTTTGGTTGTTCATTGTTGGGTCATTAATTTGTTGCTATTTTGCATGATTTTTTCCAAAGGAGAACTTCAACCTCTTGGACCACTAAGTGGACCCATTGTTGGATTTTTATTTTATTTGGAAAAATCTCCACATTGTTCCATGGAAGAGCTTGCAAAAAAATATAGACCAATTATGTACTTGCAATTGGGATATATACTTGGATCATGTCATAATTTCAAATGTTGAAATGGCCATGGAGGTGTTAAAGATTTGTGATGTAGAGTTTGCATCAAGGCCTCATATGCTTGCTAGCGATTACATGGGTCTAGACTAGTCTAACATTGCCTTCTCACCATATGGAGATCATTGGCACCTACTTCATAAGTTTTGAGTTACGTAACTCCTCACACAAGTAAGGCTCAAAAGTTTTGAACCTAAATGCTAGGATGAAGTGGCATGTATGGTGGAAAACATTGTTGAATATAACCAAATTTTTTTTGTGAAAATGAGGCTTGTTATCCATCAACTAACTAGAAATAATATGTGTGGAATGTTGTTTGGCACACATTGTGAAAGATCAAATGACCTTCTTGGGAACAATTTTGATGATTTCTTCAACTTTAACATAGATGATAAAGTTATTAATTAAATTAAAGATTGGTGATCTCATACAAATCCTAAAACCATTTGATTTGCAAGGTCTTGAAAGATGGATCAAACATCAAAGAAATCAAATGGAAATTTTTATTTTGAACATCTTGAAGGAATATTGAAAGGGAAACAAAACGGTTATTGATTCCACCACAAAAGATTTTGTTGAATCTTGATGACAAACTTGATGAAAAATCAATAATGACAATTGTGATGGTACATCCATACTATTGTACTCTACATTTTTTAGCAATGTTGTGCATTTTATATCTTCATCAACATTGTGTTGTGGTTTTTTTTGGGTTCACAAAATGTTGGTTAGTTTCTAATTATAGGATATGCTTGGGGGAGGAACATATACATCTGCAGTCTCCTTAGAATGGGTATTAGTTAAACTCATCCACCATCCCGAAATTATGAAAATCGCACAATATGAACTTGATAGAGTTGGGGGTAAGAATAGGCACGTGCTTGAATTAAATATTCCCAATTTACATTACTTGCATGCCATTGTCAAAGAAAACTTATGTTTACACCCTTCCACTCCCATAATAATGCCTTGTGTTTATGTTAAAGATTTTCAAATTTTGAAATACAAAATTCTTGCAAACACAAATGTGTTAGTGAACATACTATGGGCTATTGGTTGTGATCCTAAGGTATGGAAGAGGCCTTTAAAGTTTAATCCTGATCAATTTTTGGGTTTGGATATTAATGTTGAAAAGTCAAATTACAACCTAGTACCATTTGGATTAGGTCATCAACAGTGCCTTGGTTTGGATTTACAACTCATTGTGCAATTTGTTCTTGCAACAATTTTTCAACACTTGATTGGTCTCCTCAACTTGGTGTTAAACCAAAAGACATGAATATGATGGAGGTTTACAAAGGAACTTGTCCAATAGTTAAACCTTTTAGTTGTAGTAACAAAGCTTCATTTACCACTTTAATTATATAAGCAATTGATTTGAATGGATAATTAATATAAAAAATGTACATATAACTAGCAACATGAATTCACTTTATATTGTGTTATATGTTCACTCATGTACATGCATGTTTTATGAGGCTCATTGCTCTTGTTTCATTAGGTTTGGAAATGTTCAAAATCACTTACTATGCATTTGTATTTTGTGAAACTTCCTACATGGGGTTATTTTTGGGAATACAAATATTGTTTTGAAAAATTAATTTTAAAAACCCCTTGTTCTTTACAAAAACCATGTTCTCCTTATCTCAAAATGTGGATTTGATTTCAAAAATAAGCTTTATATAGATTTGGGTTGCACACTAATATGCAGTACCAAACATGAATTCCATTCAAATGAAAATATTGAATGACATTGCATGCAACTCAAATTGAATTCATATAAAATTCAATTTAAATTTAATTATTTTAAATTTCAATTAAATTTAAAAACATTGACTTGAATTTAAATACATTGAATGGAATTCAAATGAATGGGAATTGGATTCAAATTCAATTGAATTTGAATATATCATGTGATTGGCAAGCTTGATTATGTGTCTATTTCATAGTTTTTTTTTGAATCTCTTCAATAGGTCCACTGGCAAAGATCTTTAACATTAATTAACATTAATTGGCAAGTATCCTAGGTGGGATGTAGAGTTTTACACAAGTGTTCCTACAAGTGGTGACCTAGGCAATATAACTAATTTAATTATGTGTAGTTCAAAAAATTTGAAAATCCCTAAAGATCACAAGTTTCTCATGTTTTTTTTAAATTTAAAAATCACCAAGTTGTGAAAATTTGCCAAAAAACATTCGTTTTCTTGCAACATTAATTGCATAATAAAAGTGAAAACTACAAGTGTAGATCCATGGATTTAAATTTGCAATGGATTGTGATCCCAAAGTTGGAGAATTTTCACCACACATAAAAATGAACTTGGTTGTTTAACAACTCCAAAATTGGGTATTACTCCATAGTGACCAAGGTTGGTCAACACAATTAGGATGTAAATAACCAACAAATTGGTTAGCCACCTTATGCTAATGCTAGGTATTTTAATCATAGGAACAATTAAGCTTGTCATAGTTGTAGCCATCTCAAATGTCTATAAAAGGATATTATGCAAATGAATGAATAATCACAATATTCATCCATGTGAAATTTCTTCAATAGAAATTGGAAGAGCAATGGGGTGGCCTTTGTGTTTGTTCTTGGTTCTTTTTTACCCCTTTAGAGTCAGATCGACCCATATACAATTTTGTTGATATTGATTAACCTAGTTTTTTAATTAGTAATGTAGACCACATTTGTAACATCAACTTTACAATTGTTGATGAAGTTTTGCCTATGAATAAGGAAGCAAAACAAGCAATTAATATTTACCCATCCAACTCCAAAGGGTTGCATTACATCCATACATTGGCCATGAAGAATGAATAATTGAATTATTGATTTGGATAAAGATTTTGCAAATGCACATACACAAACCTTTATGGGCATGATAGGGGAAAAGGTGCTTGGATTGGACCATGATTTCCATGGCATTTGATCATGGAGGGATGACCATGGAGGAGTTTTATGATATGGAAGATGAGACCTGGATTGGCAAAGCCAAGTCACTAACATGCATCTTGATGATGGATGGGTTTCCTTTGCACCATTATCACTTAATGGTTCTACTTTCTAATGTGGTTTTTAGCATAGGGTAGTGTTCTAGCCCAAGGCCATTGCAAGGCACAAAAATCAACAGAATTTTCATTGATTTTTTTAAAAAAATCTCTTATGATACTTCATAACAAAAAAAGAAAACATAAAATAAAAGGGAAGGACATTAAAATTATATGTAAAGTTAGGAAAATACAACACCGATACCTTTAGTTTGGTCATAAATAAGGTGAAATTTCACAAAAAAAAACTTGCGAAAAAATACATCAACATTCAAGGGGGAGTGAAATTAAGAAAACCATCAATTTTGATGATTTTATAAGTTTCACCTTGTCTTTCTTTTTTCCTTAATGCCTCCATTGTTGCTACATATATTTTCACTGCTCCTATCTATACATCTACCATAATTCTTTTTGAACCTTGTGCATTAAATATTGACTTTCAACATTTCATATTGAGTTTTAATAAAATATCCTTACTTTATGGATACCACTAAAAGAGGGGTTAAGGGGTGAAAGGAGGCCCAAAGACAAGGTAAACTTACAAATTTCTCTATTATGTTAGGCATCCTTAGAGCTAGGAATTTTTGAAATAAGGAGTATTACATTTTGAATGTAGGTGTAAGACCCTTCCAAGTCTTAAAAGGTGCATGTAAGATCCTTTTGCTTTGAAAAGTGGCAGTAACATCCATCCTCTTTTCTTTGAAGACATACTCCTCCAAGTACAAGATATCCCTCCAAATACCCAAGTATAAAACAATTGCCAAGTGTTGATGGTAGGTGTTTACAACAAAGGTTTGTTTTATTCAAAAATCTTAAACATGTGAAAATGGATGGGAAAAATATGAAAAACAATTTCTTGTTGGGGAAATTCATGGGGTAACTTTGCATCTTGCTAGCAATGTATCAAATATTTGTGTATCACCACATGACCACGACTAAATTTTATTGTTATCTAAGTAGCTATGGCAAAATTATGGAGCATAAATGCCCCATGTCATGACCATGATGCATTGCTTAGGATTTAAAGGTGGCTATGGTTTGCATTTCTTGGTTTCTTTTTCTTTTCATTTTTTTGCAAACTAATTATGTTGTTGCAACTTTTTTCAGTCTTTAAGATTTGGGTGAGAAGTTTTGTTTGCAAATTATGTGTTTTATTGTGAACTATTGCATTATCTATTGGTGGGTGTTTATATAATTTTTTATCTACTGGAAAGTCAAGGAACAAAGAGAAAAAAGAAAAAAGAAAAAAGAAGAAGATGGTGTTTTGTAAAGAAAAGGATCAAGAAAATAACTAATGAACACCCCTTCTCTTTCCCTTTCTCTCCTTCTTTATTTGTCATTCTTTTTCTCTATAACAATTTTTAGTAGGAACAATTCCAATACTCAAGTTATTCTTGAAAATCAAGCAATGATTAACATGTGAAAGTGAATGATGTTGCTAATAGAATATTTTCATATTTGTTGATTTTCTTAAGACAATTTCATTGTTAAGTATGTAAGATAGTGCATTTTTTTCCTCCTTGGAAGTTAGTGAGTTGAACAACATAAAAAGCATTTGTTTGTCGTTGTGAAATTTCCATTACGAATAGGCATTTGAATAATCTATATTTTGTGCACATGGCAACTAGCCCCAGTTCAAGTCCATATTGTGCACTTGACAATCAATTTAAGTTCAGGTTTACACCCATGATGAAAGAGGTAAATAAAAAAAGGCTATGATACAATGTATCACAAGTAAAGTTTAGTTAGTTTTTTTTATTTTTTATTTTTTTATAAATACTTTTTAATTTTTAAAATTTTTATTTAAATTTAAAATTTAAATTTTTATAATAAATAATTTTAAATTTTAAATTTTTATAATAAATAATTTTAAATTTTAAATTTTTATAATAAATAAATTTAAATGCATTTGTGTGTTTATCGATAGAAAATTTAAACTTCTTGATCAATTTTGCATTTTTCACAACTTGAATCAATTCATACTATTGGAATTGATAGCTAAGTAAATGGTAGCAACAAGTGTGATTTCTTACAACAATCAAATCAAAGATTTTTTCCTATTCAAAGAAAATTTTGTGATAACAAATTTTTTTCTAAAATTTCCTTGTTCCCCACCTATACATTATTTACAATTTGTGAACTTAATTATTTTCTATGTTCACAAATGCATTGACAATTTTGAAAGTTCATTATTTCCTTATATTAATATTTTTTTGTGTTTCAAGTTTTTATTGTATCAATGTAACTAGATCTATGTATTAGAAAATTGATACACTATAATTGATGTGGAAAGGTTTTGTATGTTCAATGTGTGTCATATATTTTGAATATTTTCATTGTGTGGACTTATTTTGAATCCGCTCTACTTTAAAACCTTTTGGTACACTTCCAAAGTTTACCAAAACATATTTTGTTATACTAGGTCTAATGTGCAATTGTTTGTACATATTTTATTTAATTTTGTAATCATTTTATTTAGTTTCAAATTTCGAAAAATGATGTTTAGGAATGGTGAAGTTAGTAATGTTGTACCCTAGAATGCAAGAGTGTAATGAAATCAAATGAAACAAAACAATTCAAGAAAAGAAAATGAAAATAACTTTGACACATAAATAAACATTCATAAACCACATCATGCTTTCATGAAATTTTGTGCATTTGGATTAAACAAGAACATAACAATATTATACAAAAATTATAGTTGTGGTACATTCAAAAGACATTTGATCATTTAGTACCAACTTTCAAATTAACCATTCATTATTCACAACATTTGAAATTAAATCTATGAACCATTTTTTCCTTCAAATCATTTAGTTTGTGAATTCTTTTCCATTTTTTAAAAAGGTTTCCATGTAGGTTGAAAAGTTCAATTTTGGTCATCAATATTAAAATGTTCATGTATTAGTGTTGTAGTGTATTAGTATTTGAAAAATAAAGCACTAAACAATACATTATGCAATACATCTAATGAATTTAAAATGTGATATACTTTTTTTTTCTTTATTGTTTAAATGTATCAAATCATATTGTATCAATGTATTAATTTAGATAATGGCATATGTTGCACATCAAATTATAGCATATCATCATAAGTGCAACATTTCAACTTTACAAACTTACTCATTTTGTATTGAATTTGTGGGTGTAGATCTTGAATGAAAGCTAGAGTGGCACATTTGATCCTTTAGAGTATTAAAAAAACAAAAAATTGAGAAGCTCATCAAGGAGCATGAAATGAAGAATAAACAAAGTTGTGATTATTTGTATGGGGCAATTTAGTGGTGAATGTGGCTAATTCAAAATGGATGTAATTATCCTTTGTAACACACTAGAGTTGTTTGGGAACTACATTTTGGTTTGTGTGAACTTGAATATTGTTAATTGAGTTTAGCAATGTACTATTTGATGTACCTTTCCTATCCAATAGTGACACGTATTAGTGTACATGTGGGATTCTATTTTCCATCTGTTAATATATTGAAATTTTCTTCATGAAATCATTAATGGAATTTTTAACAATCAAAGGTGATACACTGAGGTGCAACTCCTAAAACTAACTAGTTCAATATTATAATGTATAATGGCATATTTTATTGTAGCATACATTATTCAAATTGGCAAAGCTTTTAAGTAAATCATGAACTTGTGGTACTTTCATACATAATTTTCTACATAATACATTTCAAGAAGTGTCATATATCAAAAGTATCATAATAAATTGTTTATGTTTCAAATGTAATACATTAATATATCAATGTATTAATGCATTTATGTATTAATATTGTCATTGTATTAATGCATAAGTGCATCAGTACATGAATGTATGACACGATCTTTGGGCAATACCCATTGTTTAATTTATGGTTCACACATTTAATTGTGGGAAATTGAAATGATCATGTACGGCACATTTTGGAATAAAAGGATTAAAGTTCTTTAAATGGTAATTAGGATTGATTTTTGAAGCAAGATTCCATTATGATGATTGTTTTTGAAAGATACAATCATTACATATCGATTTGATGTTTTGTTTTTCAAAAATGCAAGTGAGAAATAGCAATTCATTACAATCAAAAAGTGATGGGAAACATAAACTAAGTGTCAAGTTTTCATATGTAATCATTATTTATCAAGTGTGGAATAATTATAATACAATGAATGTATTGTTCACATCATGTGCCATTAATATATTATTAATTTTTTGGCTAAATAAAAAACTATTTTACTTTATTTATAAACTTGGAAACATGAAACCCTTTTGTCCATGTATTTTGAAAAACAAATTGCCTTATTATGTTTAGACACATGTGCATGTCAACTTTTCAAATAATTTATTTTAATGTATTAAAAACTCTTGGTGTATCAAAAATTAGATGAAAAATAACAATTGGCTATAATAGAAAAATTGTGGGAATTGTAAACTAGATACCAATTGCCATATATTTGTCATATGTGGAAAAGTGATGATACATCGATAGTATTGGTGTTTCCTGATACTTTGATTACCTTGTAATAACCATAGACTTGAAAACATAACAACTTGTCCATGTATTTTGAAAAGACATTTTCACCCTTGCTATTTTTAAGCATGTGCACAACAATTGTCAATTCAAAAAATCTTCAATGTATCAAAAAATCGTTAATGTGTAAACAAATATTTAATGTATTGAAAAACAATTGGCAAATAACAATATTGATTATGGTTGAAAAGTGGTGGGAAACATAGACTATATGTCAATTTTTAATATGCAGTCATCCATTTGTCATGTGTGGAAAACAAATGCTGATATATGAAATGTATTGTTCACAAATGTGTGAATAGTGTATTCTTGTTTTTTGATACATTAACAATTATCGTACAATAACCATAGATATAGAAATGTGGCAACCTCTCGTCCATGGAATTTGAAAAAAATTCCCACCTTTGTTATGCTTAAGCATGTATGACAACTTTTAGTTGAATTTTTCTTAGTGTATCAACAAATCCTTAATGTATTATTTTTAAAAAACACATGGCAAATGATAATTGATTACAATTGAAAAGTAACAAAAAACATAAATTGGGTGTCAATTTTTTATATCAACTAATTTTTGATGTATTAAGAAACACATAACATATAATGATTTAAACCTTACAATTGAAAAGTGGTGAGAAATGTATGTGAGGTGTCAATTTTATATCACTCACCAATTAGTAGTGCATTGATATTTTTTGATACATTAATAACTACCCTACAATAACCATAAACCCAAAAACATAACAACCTCTTATCCATATGATTTTGAAAAAAATTCCACCCTTATAAAATACAAGAATGTATAATAAGATTCATGACGATAACACAACATAATGCATGATAGCAAGATGCATCAATACATGGTGATTTTGATAGACTACAAAGTAAAATGAAAATTGTCATTGCTACACACAATATTTATTGCTATGTAAAAAAATAAAATTCATAACAATTTCAATGTTTTTAGTAGCACGCACATATTTTCGACTTGGGGCAAAGATGCCCCTAGCTTTAAAAAGTGCTAATGTAAGCACCTGGTAGGCACTTGTTGTCAAAACCTGAAGCGCTCCAAATACACTAAGAATTTTCTGCCAATGCCTTGAAAACAAAACATAGTTTTTCCTGGGTCATGTAGACACCAGGATGCTCTCGCATCATATGCTCCAAGCTAAAATGAACTCATAAAATAGGTAATGCCCACCTAAACCCTTGAATGCTGAATTCCATTACAACCTGAAACTCATCTCACACACCTATTCCCCACTCAAATGGATCCAGACTTTCAAAAAAAAGTCAGAGATTGACTCCATTGCACACTTTTACAACACCTTTCATGAAACAGGACAATCCTAAAATCACTGAGGCAAAAGGAGAATTCCTTTGACAAATGGGATGCTATACATCAAATTCACCCTTGCCCCCAAGGGAGTGGGAGCTGATTATTGGCACCCAAAATGGAAAGAGTAACATCAACTTGGGGACAAGCTCTGGGAAGATACTATTGAATGACCACTGGAGGATTCTGTACAAAGGTTTGGAATGATCAGAAAGCCATGAAACCCAGGGTTCTTTCAAGTTGTCCTCCTTTTCTCCTTGCTATATGAAACCACTCCCAGGATACCATCACTTAAGAATGGCATAAAACAGGGACCTTGCACAAAAAGCCCACACATCCAAAAACAGCTCTTTGCATTGAAATTTGCTTGACTACCATGAACCCTAATCTTGCTGTGACATCCCTGATTGTATTCCCCAAAATTGAAGACAGTAACACTAAAAGCATAGCAATTCAAGTGTGTATCTAATCCTCTGCTTGGAGAGACAGTTAAGGTGAACTTACCTCAGTTATGGAAAGCCATGGATAGAACAACCCTGACAAAGTTAAAACCAGCACTTACAATATCTAAACAGAAAAATTACACAAGTAGATCAGGCAAAGCACTCTGATAAAAACTGCATCTCAAGCCCCAACTTCGGCTGTCTGTATTTGAATGCAAGAACTGAAAACAACACTTTCCAGTTTATTAAAACATTCAAGCTAGTTCCATGGTATGTTGGTGATATTTCTGAATTATTCCCAAACTTCAAATTGGAATGTCAAATCCTCCATCAATTTGATTCAGACCTACCGAATGGAGAATATACTCCCTCTGCAACTCTTTGATCACAGTAGTACCACAACTTGTGTCCGAAGTGTCACCACCTACAACTGCAAATATAACTTCTGTGGTGCTACACATGACATACTTCTTGGCTAGAAAGAAACATAAAACAACCTAAAACGAGTGTGTAGTGACTTTACAACTCTGATACCCATAAAGACATCTATTTAATTTGCTGACTAAAGTACATCAAGGATCTCTTCTTGCACTCTTGATAATCACATGCCTTACAATCAAAAGTTCTACCCCAACAGCACCCCATGCCAACCTACCTTCTATACATACAGAACTCATATGGATTGCTTACACCTCTTCTAGCTCAGCTTCTAGAGCTTCCAAGGATACAGGTCCCTTGAGAGGTGCATACTCTCCCAAATAACCATCCAAATGCTCGGAGAGTGCATACCTATCTATGGTCTCATGATGATCCGACTTGCACACAAAGTACAGCACACTTTGTATGATGATAGCAAACGACGTGATTGCTGTCCACAAAACCAAAAGAGCGAGCCCAAGCAGAACCCTAATAGCCATAATCTGTATGTGGTGCCTATGGCCTACCACAAATGTTCCAAATGGGACCAAAACACCAATTGTGCACAAGATGTAGATAAGGAACAGACCACAGCCTACTAGTTTCTTCCCCTTAATCAGTTCCACGCTTTTCTTCATTGCTCCCAACCCATAGCTCTCCTCCAGAACAGAAATCACACTTGCCAAATGCCACACCAGATTGATGTACACCAGCATCCCATCAAAAGCTATGACCAAAGGGATGCCCAAGACTGCCATTGGTAACCCTATTGCGTGTTCTAGAAGGCTCAAGAGAAAGATAATGAACAAGAACCCAACATAGTAGCCAAATATCACCAATTGAGCCCATACGAAAGTGACCACCAAGCGCTTCCAGACCCTGGGAACAATGCTGATGATCTTGGTATAGGAAAGTCCTTTCCCTGTGTAAATGCTTGCAACACTGTATACTATGGCTGATGTGGAGAGAAGAGAAAAAACCAGGGCAAACACCATGTAAAGGAGTGTAAGGATGGCCAGTCCAAATAGCTCCAAATCCAGGACTTTCTGTGTTTGTGCAGCAGCAGGGGTGCCTGCCTCTGCCTCTTCTAGCACCTCATTAATAAAGATCTTACGCTGCAGAGGTGCAGATATCAGATGGTGCGAGAATACAACAACTCCCAAGGGCAGGACAAGAGTGCATGCAAGTGACATGAACAGTCTCAAATAAGTGAGAAGGATCTTGTATGACTCCTTCAGAATCCCTCCAATTCCTAGCAACCGCATATCCTCTGGTTCAACATCCATTGTGTACTCTCGTGAGCTTCAAAACCTGTTGATGCCAAAGAAAACTCAAGTACCCTCAGATGTAGCAGGTTCAGGGTCTACACTACTCCTTCAAATTGTGCAAGCAAGTAGCTCCAGGTGATATTATTCTTCAGTCCCTGCCAAAAGCAAAATGATTTCAGCTACAAATCCCAGATCACTGCAGATAGATGACCTAGCCTGCCAGAACTCAACAACTGGCAGACATAAAATTCTGAAATATGGAAATCCAGCAGGAGGTGAGCAAAAACAGAAGGCAGAGACATGACATAGCCATCCAGAACACAACAACTGGCAGACATAAGATTCTGAAATGTAAAAATCCAGTAGGAAATGGGTGAAAAACAGAAGGGAGGAGGAAGCTCTCAACTTTCTACACTAATGAGACCAAAGCCAAGAACATAACCTAGAAATTCCAAAACACAAACCATGAGTTCCAAAGGCACTACACTGCAGAAAGGTAGAAAGCTTTTGGTCTTCCACAGGGAAAACTTCAAGAGCCCTGTTTTTCAACACACTGGAGGGGATTCCAACCGAACGAAGATAAAAAAAAAAAACAAAAAATAGCAAAAAAACATAATCCTACGATAGAGTGCAATTGACGAACGCAGGCGAACAGAGTGTCCAAATACAAGGGCCGAGATACTGTGATTTGAGCCAAAACGACAGATGCTTATAGAAATGAAGATACAACAGGAAGCACAAGAAGGCAGACATGATGAGAGCCTAAAAAACACTGTTGGTTCAATATAGGTACTGAGAAGAAACACAGTGAAAGAAAAACGCGCGCGCACGCACACATCGGCTGAAAACGGATAGAGAATACGAAAACAACATATGGCGAGAGCGACAAGTCAATTCTTCTTCATATGAACACAACAACGCGAAGAACGGGAGGCACGGAAGCAGGATCCTAAAAAATCCGAGAAACCTAATAATACTCCAACAAAGAAAGACAAATCGTGACAACGGTTCTCCCACTAGAGAGCTTCAAACAACAGGCTCAAAAAGGATTAGGAAACAAACACGATACCGAAAAGAACGAGAAAAGATCCGCAACCAACGCGATGCACTTGGAAACGACAATAACCTTGAAGAAACTCGAGCTTACCTGAAATCATCAATCCATACGCCAAACTGGCAAAACAGAGGAATAAAACACCAACGGCAACAGCAGCAGCAGAGAGGTCGAAGCTCCGGTGCTTGCGTTCCACACTTCCCCTGGAAATCGAAGAGACTTTCGCTGCAGGTCTGTGGCCGGTGCTGCTACGTACCTACGTCGGTGCGAGATCCTCGGGCTGTTCTCTGCGGCAACGTCGAAGCTTGGTGCAGCGACAGTGGCATGCGCAACTGTGCTTGGGAAAGTACGCTGTTGTTTGGGGCGCGCAAACTGGCTGCAGTAGCTTACGATTTCTAATCTGACGGCCAGAAAATGATCTAAACCCAATTGGACGACCCAGATTTCGTCTCTCTCAATCCATTTTGGCCTCAACTTACTTACTTACTAACTAGTTTACTTTTACTAATTCATTTACTTACTTAGTTACTATCTTACTTACTAACTTATTTACTTGCTTACTTTACTTATTTATCTGGCCAATTGTGTTGTCATTCCTATTTCGGACAAATTACGCAACGGCTCAGATGTAGTCTTTCATCATCTTCAACGGTTCAGATCGGGCTTTCCAGAATAGCAGAAAAAACAAATTCATTCTTTTTAAATTTGTCTTCTTCTTTTTGTTTAAAATGCATTTCTCGTCAGTTACCCAACAAGGTAAGTTAAGCGCGACGGTCAAGATTCGAGAACATCTCCTTTGGACAGCTAGGATTTTAGGCTTAGGTGGGTTTTTTTTTCCTTTTTCTTTTTTTTTTCTTTTGCTCCAGAGTCTCCCGCTTTCGTTTCACCAGTGATAAACTCTTTCTTTTGCCACGTGGTCAATCCAATCCGATATTGCCAGGTCATCAATAGCTCCATCTTTAGCCAATACCATACTGCCATCTCATCAATTAGGGTTTTTCCTTCTTTTCCTTGCGTCTTCCGGGGCAAGTTCATTGACGGAGAGAAGCTTAAACATGAGGAGATGATCTATATAGCCAGGTTTTGCCAATCAGTGTATTGTGGATGAAAGTGTTGGGATGGTAAATTTTCCGCCCTGAACAAGCCGTCAGAGGATGTTTGACAAACTTTTCATCAAATTTAGTTCCTTTTTTTGGTGGATGACAAATCCAGGGAAGAGCAGCAATTATTTTTTCATCCACAAGGACACCCTATCGTTTTTTTCATGGTGCATTGAATTGAAGGCTAGTTGGGGATATGTCCAAAAAAAACAAACTTGACTGGAGAGGCCCCGTGCCTGCCTACCTGCCTGCCGGTTGGTGTGATCCAATTTGATTCGAATATTTTTTTTTGACCAATCTTTTGTGGATTCGCGGGGCCAGAGTGAACCAGCACACACCTGTGCACCAACGTGGATGGATGGTGCATTGATAGGATTCTCTTTTCTATCCATGTGCCATTCCAGTTGACTTTTTTTTGTTTGCACTTTCTCAGCCCTGATCTCAGTTTTTTTTTTTGGTAACTTTATT
>Ga0209611_10005397_pt1 | contig 21428 bp, 15 predicted proteins | sample S1TSphgellanicum_3_FD_187693 | JGI IMG/M metagenome (GOLD analysis project Ga0209611, IMG submission 187693) | Host-associated microbial communities from peat moss isolated from Minnesota, USA - S1T2_Fc - Sphagnum magellanicum MG (SPAdes) (version 2) | ecosystem: Host-associated > Plants > Peat...
TTTTTTTTTTTTTTTTTTTTTTTTTTTTTGGGCGTTGAGGTGATAACATTCTAACCACCATAATAAGGGTAGTCCCTTATCCAAGTTCCTAAGTTCAAAGATTTTCACTTTTGGATGTTGGGGTCCAATGTGGTCAGACTCTCAATCAATCAAAATCCATTAACAAATGTTCCATTTCAAAAGATAGTGCTATTAAATGTAATACATGTTATAAATGTCCATAGATTTTTTAATTATTTTTAATTTAGAATTTTCTTAAATTTTTTTTAAAAATCATTTAAGTTGCCAATCAAAAAAGTGATGAAATGTATTTCACCTTATAAGACTATTTTTTTCCCTTTCAAATCAAATAACTTTATAATTTGATGTTTCCAATAGAGTTTCTCAACCCTCCTCAATGTATGACCCCAAAACATTTTATGATTTCATTGGGTAAATGGCTTATTGACCCCTACTACATTAAAGTGGCTAGGGTAGCTAACATTAATTGTTGTTTAATTATCAATTGAATTTGCAATCAATACAAATGTGCACATGATGGATCCCAACCAATTGGGTTATAAGCTTAATGTTTTCTTTAACAAATTACATATGAATGAAAAAGAAAAAGAAACTTCATGAATGGTTAAGTGGCTAAAACAATCATCTTGTCAATTGACATTTATACATAAAAATGAACAAACCCAAGACCATACTTCCAAATAATTTTTGTGAATTTTTTCACATATAATAAGAAAATATATATGAAAAAAGAAATTTAAATATTTATAATATAATTTAGGGTTTTACAAATTCTATTGACAAGAGCTAATATAGAAAGGTTTTTGCTTAATCTATCATGTGGGCTCCAAGTTGACAATTTCACATCAAAACTTTTTCATGTTGTCACTTTTCAATCATCACATACATAATTTGAGTGTTTTTGTCTTCCCAAGTGACATCAACATGTATTTGAATTCAAAAGGTGACATCACATTAAATAAAATCTTCTCTTTCAAATTGATACGATTTCATGAGTTTCTCGGTCATGTAATCAATACACAATTCTTTCTATGTTTTCAATAGGTGAAGATTGAATTTCATGTTTTTAAAAATTAATTTAAGCATAAATGATTTCATGGAAAATATGTATGATCATGGAAATTTGTTGTGACATTCTACGATTCAACGAACAAGTGAAAATATATTAATATTTAGACCATATGTTAGTTGATCATCATTGGTAGAGTAGAGCCCAAGTTTGGGTGGAAGTGAAACTAACCATTAGGATTGTCGTATGTTCTTATTTTTAATCAACTTTGTTACAATAAGGTCAATTAGATAACGCCATTTAAATAAATTTTGGATGAGGGTCCCAAGACTAATTTGTTGCATATAAATTTTGGTTAAATTTTTTTATTCAAGGAATTTATATCTTAATTTTTTTTTAACTAGGAAAATTTTAAACAATTATGGTTCTTGTTGTGTTTGCATTTAGATCTCCAATCCATGGTGCTTTCATTGTAAGCCATTTTGAGGGGTGAATGAAATTCAAATGAATTTGTACCCTATTTTTATGAAGAAATTCAACTATAATAATGTATGTCATGTCCCAACCTTACTTCTGGGATCACAATCAAAGTTGGGGCATGACAAGAATAGAATCTAAGAGCAAAACCATGGCATTGTGTGAAAAAAGGGGCACCAAAAAATTCCCAAAAGAAAGGGGAAGGCTTTGGGAGTGAAGGGGAAACATTCTTAAAACACTTGAGATGAATTCCCACTTGGGTTGGATTTAATACCTCCAAGGAGTTTAGAATGTTCATAAGGCAATTTAGAGGATCATTTTAAAATCAAGTGATCTTCAATTTCTTGAAAATATATCAACGGATGTTACAAGAATGTGGTCACATGCAACTTAAAAAAATTGTGTTTTGAAGAAATTATAATGTTCCAAAGATTCAAAGCATTATGTGTCCCAATGTTGAGAGTTTATTTATGTACTTTTGGGAAAATGACCATTTTGACTTAGGCCATGTAGAGCACACTACAAAGAGGAAGGTGGTACCTCTAGTTTTTTAAAAAGATTTTTGGAAGTATAGGTGACCTAGTGAACATCCAAAAAAGGATTTAACCAAATTTGGGTTCAAGGAAAAAAATTATGAATCATGCTACATTTTAGTGACATGTTCAAACATACTATTTAAATCTTGCAAATTTCAATTTTTTTTCCTCTTGAAATCTAACAACTTTGGATTAAAAATTCCCCAAAAAATCCATTGTACAAATCACATAAATTGTTTTTATATCACCAAGTGACAATTTTGAATGAAAACCAAGATAATGCTAGTAATACCTCCTTTCAAGTCTAGGCCATGTTTGAGCCCAATGTGAGTCAACAAGGGTAAATAGATGACCCAATTTTGGTTCTATTTATGCTTACTACCACTTTCATTCATTTGGTGTAGGCGAATTGATTGACAAACATTGTTAAGAAATAGAAGAAAGATCACTAAAAGTTAATGGACAGGTGATATATGACATGAATAATCAAAAAAAGAATTAAGTGAACCAATTGATGACATTGAAATAGAATAGATGATAGGAATAAATGAATTAAAACCAATTAAACCAGTTGAACAACCAAGTAAGTTAGCCAAACATTAATAGTTAGAATAGTTGTAACCAATAGGCTAAGGCTAGTATAAAAGAAGTTTCGGTCAATTAAAAATACTCTTTTATTTTTTGCCTTGTATTCTAATTAGACTTTGATGTCTATTCTAGAAGATGCAATTCATTTGAATGATGACTAAAAACTTGAAGAAACATAAAAGTAGGACCCAATCATTGATGAAAGCTACTAGATGTTTATGTCAATTGCTACAAATGTTAGAAGAAGGCAAATCCAAATTTAGTGTAAATTCACTTCTCATAAGCTTAATGTTTACCTATACAAACCCTCTTGACGAATGTGGTGCAAATTGGGGATGCAACTTTCATTATAGTTACATTCATTGTTATGATACATTTTGATTCTTCAAGATGCACTTTGAATTCCTTGAAACATTTAGTATGCCAAAACTTTTTTAAAAAAACTATCAAATTATACATGCAATTGGGTTAAATAATAGTTCATTACAATGTTATATTCATATTTGATATCCTAATCAATGACATATGCATTCACATTATTCAATTTTGACACAACTTGTTCTTCTTAATTACATTTTGAACATTCAAACTTAAAATTAGGGGATGTATCTCTGAGAATTCCTCTCTTTAACTCATGTATTTGCTCTTTCAAATGTGAGTTGCACTCTCATTTACTTTCACCAATCTTTGGGTTTTTTTTCTTGATTCAAATACATAATTTGCATGAGCCTTGGTCACAAGTCCAAGGCTAGAATTACAACAGATGAAAAAAAATTTAAAAAATTCATTGAATGTATAACTTCAAAATGAGGCCCACACATTGTAATTACAATTTAACAAAACAAGTATATAAATGATAAATTCTATATGTAAACAAACTTCATGTGAATAGTTAGTCAAAATCATCAAAACAAATGTGTATTCCTCCAAATATACATCCCACTTGAAAACTCTTCACCACTCATAGGCATGCTTAAATCAAGAGCAGTCACACCGCACCTAATTATGAAATACACTCGAAACCTAAACAAAGGAACAAACCTCAAATTACCATGCTTTCCAAATCAACACAAGGTAAAACCCAAGACAACTTCAAAGGCAACGAAGAAGTTCAGAGGGGAATAAAAAATAAAATAAAAATCAAGTCATGTTTGTGTGCATGAAAATCTAAGGATTGTAGACCCAAGTGTTCTGTTTGTGCATTGATAGAAAAAGATCAAGACAGGTTTATGACAATCTATACACATTTGGTTATTTCAACTCCTATTCTCTCACTGTATATTGAAATGTTTTCTATTGGCATATGTGATCATTACCAAAGTAACACATAGACATGCATTTGTCATAGGAAGAGAAACATGAGACACCATCAACACTCCTTACAAGGATCTTCGCAAAACAAATGCTCAATCATCAAGGGCTACAACTCTCATGTCCAATTCAGAATATCACCACACTTCTAGATTCTTTGGAAAGGGCTAACATCAAACATCCCCATGAACACAATCACAATGCTATAAAGGGAACAATATCTTCAACATACAAAGAACCAAATATTCTCTGAAGAAGATACAAAGATCATATCTAATTAGTACAACCCACTTTGTGCATCTCCACCCACACCCCAGATTTGTGCCTCTAGCAAATGTCACCACATTCACATGGAGTGCTAATTATCTCCAATCCCCACCCATGAACCTGAAAAATTGAAGAATATAAAGTCGGAGACCATTTCAATGCCACCACATGAGCCAATCACTATGGACGGCCAATCAAAAGGAACCATTTCCTTGTGCATGCCCTTTTGGAGATCTCTGTACCATATACATATTATACATACTTACAAGTGAAAACTTGAAACTTATTGGCCTACCCATTAGCCAAGTGAATCTGTTTCAATCCATTGAGGCTCTATTGAATCCACCACATCTTCTCTCACCAGACTACCATTTAGTGTTTCTTTAGTGGATTTTGACAAGTTGTCAAATTCTCATGTTTAATTACATTCCAGTATCTAGATAATGCACACGCAACTGACAACCTCAAAACTTCAAAGGCAGGAGAAAGATGGAACCCAACTCTGGAAAACAGAGAAACCAAACTCAGAAGCAGTTTGGACAACAAAAACCCCACATGCATGTTCAGAAAGCTTCAGCCGCAGAATGTATCATCTCATAACCTTCCTCACTAATTTTCTCAGCTCTTGAGGGTGGGTGGAGGTCATAGTCAAACATTAATCAACAAGACCGGCAGCAACAGGAAGACTTGGACACAAGATGGGCTCACTCAACAAAAGCAAAAAGAGAAATAAATGGAAACTGAGAAGGAAATATATCAAAAAGAGAGAGAAAAAGGAAGAGAAATCCAAATCTGTAAAAAGGAAAAGGGACAAATCAAACAGAGAAATTTACAGGCATATTCTTTTGAGGACAAAGTTGGGTCTGAGGTCTCAACAAAAAAAACACGACATCTTCATAAGTACTGAGAATTAAGTCAACCTGAAAAGAATTGAGAGAAAAACCAATAGTAAGCTTATGGATAGCTCAGAGACATCAATGTATAAGCAAATGATGAAACCCCAACCCTAAGGGAAAGAGAAAACCAGAACACAAACTAAATTGAGGAACTGTTTGAACACATACTCATCATGTTCAGGAAACTGTATGGTATTGACCACCTGCCATAACACCCCCACTTCCCACTGAATTCATCACTTCCTTCCAATGAGTATAGATTAATGTCAAGCATTAACCATGGTAGTTAGATTCTGTCACAAGACCAGCAGTATCAGGAACACACAGCCATGAATGCCAAATCTCAACTCATGATGCTGGTTCAGTTTATGAAAATTACAAGAGAGAAAAGATCAAAACAACACCTAGAAGAAATAGGAGCAAAAACAACAAAGAGACTCTCGAGAGAGGAGCAAGTAATAGAAAAACCCTAAAAAAAGAAAAAGACATAAAAACATTGCGGAAAAGTAATAAAGAGGATGTTGAGCAAGGAAATTGGAGGTCAAACTTTCTCTTAGTGGGGAAGGACATAGAGCACAGAATGCCAACTGAACACAATGACAATAAAAAGAGAGCAGAAAAACCAAACCAAGAGAGAACTCAAACCAGGAACACGGATTAGAAGATAACCAGAAGCTTACTACGACAATGCTATCGACCATGCTATCAATAATCACAAGCACACGTGGAGTATAAACATCTGGCTCTCAAAACTCTCTATCCTCAAGCAAAGGGAAGAGGCAGAGAGCGTGAAGAAGACGCAATACAATCATTCAACATCATTTTGATTGAAGAGACGTTGTGTAAAATAATTCATCGAGCACACGGGCAACAAATCGTCTTGTCAAAGCTTCCAAGAACAGCCTTCCAAAAGGTTCCAACATGAGTCTACCACTTCTGTCTAACCTCGCTCGGTGGGAAAGCTTGGAATCCACACCAACATCCTTTCACTATTTTGCACCAACAAAGAAATTAAGCGGTAAGAATGACAGCACCGCCAGATTCCTTGATCTTCTTCTCAGCAAGCTTAGAAAAGAACTTAGCCTTCACCACCAACGCCTGTGCAGGTAAATCTCCCTTCCCGAGAACTTTGAAAAACCCGTGCTGTGTCACATCCAAGAGAGGAGCCGCCTTCTCGCCGTCCGCCTTCTCCCTCACGGCTTCAGGAACCAACGACCACAGCTTATCGACGTTCACGATAGGGCAATGATACTTATTCATGCTCTTGTGGAAGTACCTCATACCCACCTTGCCGAAGTATCCCGGATGGTACTTGTCGAACAAGATCCTGTGATGATGCATACCACCCGCGTTTCCCCGTCCTCCCGGATGCTTCCTGTGTTTGCCCACACGACCATGGCCGGCCGAGACATGGCCCCTTTTCTTGCGGTTCTTTTTCAGCCGGGTAGTCATGGCGCTGCGACTGATCAATCCGTCGACAGTTCGCACGCACGCAAACGGGAAAGAGCTCACAATGCTGAAGCGCGGCACTCTTTCTGAGCTTCAAACCCTAGAAACGCATCTCACGGTTCATATCGTCGGGCCACTTCTGTGTGTATCTGAACCGTCCAACTTAGGTTTCAGAAACTTGTTACCTAATGTTTTGTGTTCCGACGTTCCCTTGATAATTACAGGTTCCTTTCGTATTTACCATTTAGTTACCAATAGTTACTATTTACCTCCAAATAATTTTCAATTACAAGGCTCGCTATTTACTATTTACCTGAGACTTGGCCGGGTGGCCTGTGATTTTCTTGGGTGGCCGGACCCGTGCCCCGGGTCTCCTTCTTCCTCTCGCGCTACAGCACTGTGGACTCGAGGTCTGTGGCAGCGAGAGCTTGCGCGCCATCGTTGTATTTGCGGATCGCGATTGCGGCTGATGCTTCGGTAATCGCGGCTATTTTTAACTCTCCTACATGCCCGTCTCTGGCCTCGGAGAAATGGAGGAAAAGCTACACGACATTAGGCAGACTTTCCAGAAGTTCAAGGCCGCGTGCGCCACGAACTCCTTCGACACCTGCAACAACTTGCTTTCCCAACTCAAGGTGGTGATCCTCATCTTCGTCCTCGTCCTCATCTTTTACTATTACTCCCCGTCTTAGTGATATCTCTTCCTCCTGAATTCTATTCCATCGGATCGGTGTCCGCTGAGAAATTTTGGAGTTCTGGCAACTTTTAGGGTTTCAAGTGATGTGCTCGTAATGACAAAACTGTTGTCGCTTGTAGCAAGCAATCGTTGTGTTTTTTTGTATGCATCGGATTCCATTGATTTTATATTTCGATGAATAGAATTGTGTCATTGTTGTGCTGCAACAATTTTGCTTTGTGTTCAAAGAGTTTTGATTGTTGTGTAAATGGTGAATTCTCGTGATTTTCCTACAGGTGAAGTTGACGGAGCTACCTGGTCTACCACCGTTGTTCAAGCCTTCTGCGACTGCAGTTCAGGAGCTTTTGCTTGCAAGTAAGAATAATATTGTATTTGTATATCTAATGTTTTGGGATATGCATTAGAAGTTGCAATCTACCAATAACCATAATGAACTTCTGACCGAAGTTTACCAAACTCAGAGCTCAGAGTTCAACACCAATCAATTACTTCATTTCTTTCGGCTGATTAGGTGAACAAGCATGATTTTTTAGGGTTTTGCTAATAACCAATTGGATTCAGGGGACATATTTGAGCATGCTGTTGTTCTGAGTGTAAAGATGGAAGACCAAGATGCCTTTGAGCGACACTTCCTTCAACTTAAGTCCTACTACACTGATACAAGGTAAAAGCAAAAATGCAATCTGGCAGGCAATAAATGTGTCCTCTTTTCCCTCCTCAATGGGAAATGAGGTTAGGGTTTGGTTTGATCATGTGAGCAAGGGTTTGGATCTGTATGTCATTTAGCTTTTCGGAGAGTTTTCACTAGAATGTGTTGATGTCTGCAATTACAAGACAATGTGACCTCATTTGCGAGCCCTCACAAAGCTTCTTGGGGTATAGTACAGGGGGCTCATCTCTCCATCAGAACAGGAGTACCCCATTCTAGGGTTGAACTTGCTCAGGCTGCTGGTCCAGAACAGAATTGCTGAGTTTCACACAGGTACAAGAACATTTCTTCCTGTCATTCACCTCAGTATAAAACTCCACATGATTGCAAGCTATGACAAGCTATAGTTATGGGGCTTTCAGGTTCACAGGCAGCACCTTTCTTACCATGAGACATTTAAGCTGTTCTATTTTGGGACGACAGGTTGGTTTTGTGCTTGGTTAGTTCAACAGCTCTGAGAGGTGGACTTTGGTAGAGAATCTTCAAAGAAGTGATAAAAAGTGAAAATAGAAGTATGGTAGTCTCATTTCTATTATTATAGTCCCTGAGCTGGAAACTTGCAAACTGGTATGGACCTCTTGCCAGTATACCACCAACATTGCATCGAGCATAACTTGCTGAGACAGTTGTGAGGCATAACATGGCATGTTTTCTGCCATCGAAACACTCTTGTTTTGCCCATGAATCAGAGAAGATTTGGTATGTGACCAGGCACTTGTGTTTCTTTCATGTGTTTGTGGATCATGTAGAGCTGGAGCTCCTACCACCAGAAGCACATGAGAATCCCTGCATAAAGCATGCTGTAGAGCTTGAGCAGTCCTTCATGGAGGGTGCTTACAACCGTGTCCTCAGTGCACGCCAAGCTGTTCCCCATGAGACCTATGTTTACTTCATGGACCTTTTAGCCAAGACAGTGCGGTATGTTCTTGATACAATTGTTTTGCCACTTCATCTTTTCAGTTTACAAATTGAAATGTTGCTGTAGCTTCTTTGAGGCATTCTATGTACTTTGCTTGCTTCAGAACAACATTTCTAAGTCCATCAATCCCCTTGGGAGCTGGAAGGTTTCAGCTAGTATCTTGCATAAAGCTCTTTTCATGATGTGATTTTGTGCTGTTGTTGAGTATACTTTCCTGTACATTTGTGCACAGTGATGAAATTGCTGGCTGCAGTGAGAAGGCATATGACTCATTGTCTGTGGCTGATGCCAAGAAAATTTTGATGTTCTCATCAGATCGAGAGTTGCAGGGTTATGTCATTGAGGTGTGCCCATGCTCTCTCTTTGTGCATGCCTATCCATTTTCTTGCTTTGTTATTTCAATGTTTTTGACACTGTGTTCTTGTAGTTCCTAGGTCATCCTTCCTGTCTGATCTTGTCTTTTGAATCATGTTAGAACTAAGGCTTTAAGACCTAGCTTGAATTGGGAGATCCCTAGCACCGCTTGTTTGTGATGATCTTGTCTAGTCATTTGCAGGGAACAACACTGCATATCTGTTGTTGGCTTGTATTTGTCTTTGGAGGATATTTTCTGTGTCCCTTGATTTGAAATTGTGGTGCCTGTGCTGTGGCAGGATCATCCAAATTGGGAAATTCGGGGCAGTAGTGTCTACTTCCAAAAAGTGAAAGATCTTGCTCCCTGCAAAGAGATCCCCTCCCTGCAGTTAATAAACCAAACGCTAGGCTATGCCAGAGAACTTGAGCGGATTGTCTAGGGCTGACTGAACAATCAGCTGAGGTTTTAGATAGAAAGCATTCTCAGGGCTGGTGGTAATGGAAATTTTTTTTTGTCAGGTGTTTGCGTGATCCTTCAATGTTGTCACAAAATCACGAGTTGTAGGCTGTGCTGTTTTTAAAACTTTTATGCCGAATTAAGATGCGAGGAGGTAGGATGGACCAATTAGGGCATTGGAGAGACAAACTAGCTACATGAACAACCAAGTTCTTTGAGTAATAACTTGGTCATTTCTCATTCTCAGTTGCTATTCCACACAATTTGTTGAAGCAGGTTTCCAACTTCTTCAACCAGACTTTAAGTTCTTGTGAATTGATTTTCCTACTAGGGCCAACATTTTGGACCTTGTCTAGTTTTGCCCCAAAAGCCTCATATTTGGGAAAAAAGTAGGTTTTTCTAAGTGTAATGAGTCCATTTAGAACCAATTTCAATTAGCAAGGTTTGGAGTCATAACCATTTGAAAGTTAAACTCAAATGATTAATAACATAATTGTTTACATAATAACTTGGGCTTTGTGCTGCTCTGCATTATGATCAATGATCATTTTGATATAAGGTTAGAATGTTAATATATTTTCATTTGTTTCTTGAATTTTACAATATAAAAAGGAATTCCATGATCATATAAAACTTTCATGAAATCATTTTCATTTTTATAAATTTTATAACATGAAATTCAATCTTCACCTAACACTGTGTATCAATTATGTTCAGAAACTCATGAAATGATATTAATCTCAAAGGGAAGAATTAAAAAGAATGAATCATTTATTTGATGCAATGTGAGCTAAATTGAATTCAAATGTGTTGGTGGTGCCGAGAACTTTGGAGTTTGCTAGTAATTGTAGAATTCAAGAGATAAACTTGTTTCTATCGACAAGACAAAAGCTTTTGTGGACATGGAGATGCAAAGGGTGGAGAGTTTGGGAGGAATATTAATTACTCATGGAGAGCCCTAGGTGGGTACAATTTTGTTGTATACTTGACATGAATAGAAAAACATGTATTTGTGGTTGTAGGTGGTTCTAGAAGCATCAAGTGAACCTTTTCACCATAGACATGTGTGTTTCAAAGTAGGAAATTTATGGAGCTTTCCATGATTTTTGTTATGTTTTAATTAAAATCCAACTAAAAGCAACTCAATTGATACCTTGCACAGTATTTCAAAAATGAAATACAAGTTTATGTCATTTTGGACTAATAGATGGGCTTTGGGTCAACATATGTGCACATGATTCAATACCTACAAAAGGCATTGCAAGGTATAATGGTTGCTCTTGATTGGCAAAATAATATGATTGTCCAAGTGGTTTTATTTAAATATTTTCTGCTCATTTATTGTCTCTATTTTCATGTTTATGGGTGGGGGTTGGGAAAAAGTTAGTCGGTTATCTTGGACGACAAAAACATTGCTAGAGGCCCAAATAGGGGAATAAGGGTGAAGATGTTTTAACATGCATAACTAAGAAGGGCTCAAAATGTTTGCATAAGAACATCACCAACGGTATAGAATATGAAAAGACCTAGATGGGACGCGACTTTATCTAGCCAAGCCAAAGTGGCCAACCCTAGGTAAAGATGTCAAAATAGATCTTAATATTAAGACAAAGGGTAAATGCACATTAAAGTGGTTAAAAACAATGCACCGTGCATTCCATATAAAATCCCATACAAGTTCGTAGAAAGTGTTCAAATGGACATGGTTTTTAATTTTTAAGATGCTATTATTGTAATTTTGATTAATAAATGTTCATTGACCTATGAAGTTCTAGAACTTAGGTCAAAACTTACATCAAAAGACACGAATCATCTTTTGTAAAATGTTATCCAGAAATCCTAAAGAAAACCTCACAAAATTCACATGTACAAACCCCAACTAAAGATTTTTCAAAATGCTTTTTGGGCAATTTTTTTTGAAAAAGACAAAAATATTCATTAAAAATATACTTATGAAAATTAAAGTTCAATTTTAACCCTTCAAAAGTTCATAATTAAAATTTTGATAAGGGTTCCAAATTGGGTAAAAAGAACTAGGTGGATGTAGGATTAAATCCTTAATTTATTTTTTTTGAAAAAAATTTTAAGTCATGATTTACAAATTAACATAATTAAAAAAATTATGACCCAAAAAGATGTTACATACTACTATTATGTGAAAGTTCACATTAAGATTTTCCCATAAAAAAGTCCTTAAAACAACAAATTTTGTTTTCGTTACAATGTTTCAAAAGTGTTTTTGGGTAAGTTCCATATTCATTTTTGGTGGGTCATTATGTGTTAATTTTTATCACTACGTGTGTCAAAAATAATATTTTTGAAGGGGGTTGTTATGCGAGGGCACTTTGTATCATTATTTGAGTATTCACATATTTAAAGCACCATAAATTTAATTTAAATATTATGTTTGCATTGAATTTTGGAACCATATATTTGTTTGAAATTTCAATTTAATTGAAGGTGTGAGGAGCAATGTTCAAGAAATAAGGTTGTTATGCGTGATAAAAAAAAATCATGCATGAAAATTTGAGAAAATGATAAATTTCTCATGTAGAAACACATTAGTAAACATTTAATAGACTTGTTTCTACATGAGAAATTTTCTTTACTTGAGTTCCCTCCAAATATTCAATAGATCCATTTAAAATTGATCCAAATGTTTTTGTAATTACTTCATCCAAAAATTCCAACATCAACTTTATTTATTATTTATCACAATGAAATTAAGAAATGACTACATCCCAAGGTGGGATGTATAGTACCCAATTTGACCATCTTAAGGTTATAAAGAAAAATGTTTTAAGTATCATTTTATCATTTCATTCTTCAACACATACTTAGTCAATATAAGTAATTTGGAATGAAACTCCTTAAAATCCTCAAAAAATTGATATTTAATCAAGTGGCTCCCAATCCATATTTTTAAATTTGAAATGTCCACTATTGACAATGAATGCATTAGTTTCACAAAAACTTAGACAAAATTTTCCATCATCAAGTTGTTAATCTAAAATCATTTTTCCAATTGAAAAATGTAAAGTTAAGTTATTCAACCAATACAAATGATCAAGTTATGACATAAAAAATGAGCCCCTTTAGCTTGCATTCACCCCAAAGTGCCAAATTTTTTTCAAACCTAAGCCAAAATGTTCAAAAATTCAAAACCTAAGCCAATTTTTTAAAAATTTTGACTCCTAGGCCAAAATGTTTAAACCAACACATGTTTGACTTGCCCATGTTAAAACATTATCACCTAGGGTTTAAATCCAGGCCAATTAAGGTATTGATATCATAATCTTGCTTTTATGGCCTTAAGGGTTGCTTCACTTTTGGGCCCAAGGCATTTTCGTATGGATGCTTGAAAAAATGTGGCTTAGGGTGATAATGGGTCTTTTGGGGTCAAAACATGTGAACATGAGCCAAAAATGATGTTGGGAGCCTTTGAAAAATTCAAACTATAATAGATATGTTTTTTTTTGACATTTTAAAGTTAATATGGTATCATTTCAAATTGTGTTCAATGATTAATATAAGTGTTTAGGCATTAATATTTAAAAAGTATTAAATTTAATTATGGGTTTTGTAAAGGACTTTTGAACTTGAACAATAGTTGTATCAAAAGTAGTCAAATTTACAAAGGACTAAGGTAATGGACTTTTCTAATAAAGGAATTTTGATGGTAAGAAAATTGAAATGATAGTAACCTTATTGCTCACAGTTAAGTCTCAAAAAAAGATTTAAAACACACAATTAAAAAGTCATGGAATTTGAAAGTAGAATTTAAAAATTATAAAATTTATTTAAAACAAAATTTAAAGTATGTTTCAAAATTTAAGAATTTTAAAATGAGGTGTAATTTATATGCCATATAAAACAAAGTTGTAATTTATGATACCAAAAAAAAAACCTTAAGTAATTAGAATATTTGGTTATGATTTCAAATTATGATATTTTATAGTAGATAAGCAAGTTTTAGATAGTATCCTCGTATATATATATATATGTTCCATGTTGTAATTTGGACAATTCATGTTTATTTGCGATTTTCTTGATCACCATCACCTTAATGAGGGTTAGGGTTTATGCACCTTCCCCCATTGTCAACGTTGACCATAGGAGGATGCTTTTTAGGAACAAACTCTAGATTAAAAATCCATTGAACTGCAGATGGAAAAAGAGACGGAATAGATCAATGTGGTAATCCAAATTGATTGGATAATTGAATTTGATGGAAATATTAATTCGGTGGATAAAATAGAGCACATATGAAGAAATAAAATTACGTCATCACCATTCTTCCCAATTGGACATTTCAAAATACACATGTTTTCAAATGATATTCATCACCAAATGGCAATTTTAGATTATGGAAATCACACCAAGACATATAAATGTAGATAATATTTGTGCAAAGATTTCAATTGAGTATGGGAACAAAATTTGCAATGAATTTTCACAACACAGGGACCAAAGAATCAAAAGCTTTGTCCTAAGATGACCAAATAAGTTTATGGAAAAGATCATGCAAACAACATATAAAAAATATATTTAACCACGATAATTCAAAATACAGTGCAAACAAAATCCGAAGCAAAATAAAGAGTTGAAAAAAAAGATAATTCAAGGTTGCATGTGGGCATGTTTGCAAGCTCTTCAAAAGAAAATTTATGCAAGAAAAAATAAATTTGTTATGCAATGATTAGTAATGTAGATGTGAACTTGTCAAGAAGGTGGGCAGAAAGAAAACATGTGTGGGAGGGTTGAAAATAATACATGTATCATAAATCCTCCCCATTATCTCATATGAAAGCGCCAAAAACTGAATTAATTCTCCAACTTTTGAAGTCTAGCTTCATTAGTGGCACTCGAAGAATACCACCAACAATAGATTGTTGCATATTGAACATTAACCTCTTCTAAAAAAATGGCATTTTTGTATTCATAGCATAATGTCCTATGTTTTTCTTGTAATTTTGGTTTGATTTGCTGTTTTTTGTGTCTATCCATGGATTAATTCCAATGAAAAAAACAACACTACGAGAAATTGTGTTCGTGAAGACTAGATTGACATGCAACTAGATTGTCATAGCAACTACTATGCAACTAGGGTACAATTACAATATGGAAATATGATGAATTAATAATTAAAATGTCACGTTAAAATATTTCATAATTGTAATTTAATTACACATTAGTTGTAACTTGGACTTTATATGAACATATGTATGCAAAGTATATACAATGATAATCAACCATAGTTTGACCATGATCACAAGTTGCAATGAAATGGTTAATCTCAACTATGTTGCAATTGGTGTAACTTTAATGTCAAGTGAACAACTACTTTGCAACTGGCGTACAACGTTGATGCGTACGGTCATGCCACGTGTGCGATTCGGTAAAGGTCCATAACATTTAGAATTTACAACTTGTTTGCAACTAAGAATCAATTAAATTGGCTGGTTTTACAACTAAGTTATAACTAAATGTGCCACTATGGTTTCACTACATAACTATTACTTGTCCACTATTTTGGAATTAGAGTGTTCAACTTATTTAGAATTAGTTGTCAACTATGTGGCAACTCATACTATTAAAAGATTTACAAATTGTGCAATTCATTGAAAGTGTAAATGTAAGCTTTTAGTACAGAACTACCATACTTCCTTTTGTTACTAAAAGATGGAGATGTGGAGTAGGTGGCCATTTGTCGAGTGATGATTTCTACATATTCAGGTAATGATATGTGGGAAAGGGGACTAGGGAAAAAGTCATTCAAAACATAGAATGGAACAAATGGAGATGGAAATGGTTGGGTATTTCTATAAAACACACAAAACATTAGTCTAAAGTGTGAGACCTGAAAAAAGATACAAGTAACTAAATGGACAATTGAACTACAATAAACTTAAATTTATTCACAATTGAAATTCACTTTCAATTTCTTCTCAGGTGCGGAATCCAAGGGGTTGTAGGTAGACATCGTAAGATTGACTTGAGGTCTAACTTCCTCTAGAAAGGGCTCGATGACCTCCTCATAAACATCATTGTCTAGTTCAAGAATAAGAACATGATAACCAAAAGACTAATAAACATGAATATAATTTCATGAGAAGACAATGGCATACCATAAGAATGGGAGAGTGCAGAGAACATAGAATAAAAAATAAAGTTCCAAATAGATTCAAACAAGCTAACTGTGGAAAAGTTCATGCCAACAACCAAAGAACCTTTAGAAAAACACACTTGGATCAGAGCCCCCAATGTGGAAACATGGATTTCCTACCCTATTCCAAATGGAATTCATTTAAAAGATATATACATTGAATCAATGTTACTCCTGTTGTACAAGATACCATCTTCCACCAACAACAGCCCAAGCCTCACCATGTCCGAGTGAGTTTCCTAAAAGTTGAAACCACCCATGTGGTGAACAAGAAAAGTGGCCCAATTCAATCAAGTCTGCAAGTATAAAATTAGCAACATTAGATATGGATAATGAATGTTTTGAATCAACATGACTTTGAAAAGAAAGCAAACAAAAGCTTACCATTTTCCCCCATAATTCACTACTCATTTGTGGCATAGTGTTAATTACCGCCCACTGACTAGTTTTCATAACCATTTCTTTCCAAGTAGGATTTGATTTCCTAGAACACACGAGGATCATCATGGAATACTACAAATACACCATTGGGACATAGATACTTGTTTGCAAAACCAAATACTCCATACACAGTTCTCTATGTGTTAATTCCAAAAGGGGACATCAATCATGTGTTTGGACACGAAAGGAACTGGTAAATTGGATGGGATTTCAACAATGAACAAAGTTGGCATCCTGTATCCAGAATCCTATACATTGGCAATAAGAAAAGTTGGCATCAACATCCAAAATCCACTACTACTAGTGGTGGAGATCATGATGTAGACTTACACAAATGTGAAATCTATGTGAAAAATTCATTGAAAGAGTACCTTTGTTAGTGATCCATTCAACTCCTATTATTGAAAAGGCCACATACTAGATGATGCTTTTGCATTTACAAGACTAGGCCAAGAAAGGTGAAAGGTTAAAATTGACGATTGAATTAGGAAATCAATGGAAAGATCAAGTGTTTTGTGAATGGAACCTTGAAGGTCCTCCAAGCTTAAATCTAAGCTCATGTTATGGAGGCGCCTCTATGTCATTAGTGTTTTAACCGTGCAATCCTATGTGGCACCCTCCTCTCCAATAGCCACTACCTCAATGAAGTTTTCGATATTTGGATTTTCACCAAAAGGTCCAACCAATTGCTACTTTGACTTTCTTACTATCTTTACACTTTGGCTCTACTTGACACCCCTTAAGCTTAAATCTATTGAAGTAGCTTTCTCCAAATTGGTTTCCCCAAACTTTTTCCTAAGTTCATGTTTCGACTTTATGCTAGTGTCATAAGGGCAATCCAACTACCAACCACAATATGGAAGGTGGGTAGGTCCCCAATCCTTAAAGAGGTCCCTCTTGAACATGTTACTTTCAGCTTTAGGATCACACCAAATCATCAAAAGCAAAGGAAGAGTTCAAATAGTTTGGTTGCCCAGAAGTACATGCAAAAAATACCTACAAGCGCCAATTGGGCTCAATATGGGAATTCAACACCACAAAAAAATGAGGGGAATAGAAGCACAAATTAGGTGTCTTACCTATAGACCACACACTTGAATGCCTCTTCACCACCAATTTGTTAATTCCAGGTTTTAGTCTTGAATATTGCACCTTTCTGTTTGAATTCACAAAAAAAGACATTTTCCCACAATTCAAGCCTCCAATGACTTGTAAATTCCTCGAGGTTGTATTATAACAAACTTGAAGATGAAAACCCCTAGGTATGTCACTATGTTATTAAAGAGTTTCCATGCCTTTATTTCCAACATAAGTACAAAAGAACATTATTGAACATCAAAGTCCACTAACATGGACAAAGATAAACATTCGAATTCAAAGAATTGTTCAATTGAAAGAGGTTCAATCACCAATACTTGGTACCAAAATGTTGCCTTATGGAGCCATTTCTCAAAGATGGCATTGGACACACCAACCTTTGGGAATTTTGTGTTTCCTTAAGGACTAGGGATTGATTCCATTATTATTTGAGCCAAAAAACCTTCTACTCTCACAGTTCACTTGAGAGGAGACAATAAGTTGTAGCTATTCTGTCATCATTTCTAGATCTGGATTCATATTGTAATGAACATGTACTGGTTGAAGAAATTATGATCCAAGTGATGGGTCACAAACAAGGAATCTCTTATGAAATGTTGTCATGTGCTCCTTTTGGATGCTTTCCATAGCCTTATTATTTAATGGGGACAACACTTTCGGGTCACAAAGAGTACGGTTTAGGATCTCCACATTATACAACCAATGGGCGGCGTTAACAACTATCGCAAGTTTCTTCTGCAAAAATAAGATCAAAATCAATAGGACAATGAAATTGATACTGTTGTTGTTGCTGCAAAAAAGGTTTTAACTGAGATTCCAAGAGGTTACCTTATACATATATTGAAAAATTGCCTCTTGGGTGAGGCTATACTAGGTTTTCTTAGTTTTATAATTGCATTTTTTGTATAGCTCATCAAGAATAACCTCCTTGAACTAATTCAAGGGACTCATGCTGATGGATTGAATGTGGAAAAAGTCATGAACTAATGAAGGCTTCACATGGTCCATCTCAATGGACCTACAAACAAGAAAATGATTATTTGAGATAAAACAAAATGATGAAATTCTATGTCTATCATGCAAACAAAATTGAGTAAGAAAATTGAAATCCTATTTGCTTAAGTCGGTCATGGCTATGAGGAGCTCAACCAGGCCATCTATCATATCCAAAATAAAGGCATCAATAAAAATGTGTCAATCCTCCTCATCAGGATTATCCAAATCAATGTAAGGCCACCATGTTTGAAGGCGGTGATTCCCATCTTAGATGTGGAACATCTTTCGACATAGCCAGGAAAGATCTGGGTCTTCTAGCAAGAACTTTTCAAATTTTACGTTCTTGTAGGTCCACAAAGTGCTCCAAGAAGGCATGTATTTGCTAACAAGCTCCTCTTCACCTTTAGAGTTTCTTGAGGAAATGTATAATGCTTTTTCTCCTTCACAATACCCCATGAAAAAAACTTGCTTTATTTTCAGCACATTAACCTTTAATGTTGGCCTAACAATTGGCATAGAAAAAACGCAACATAAAGGAATACTCATCTTAACCTTGTTCTTTGGGAGTATTTTGTACTAGTTCAAAATCTCTTTAATACTCAAGTTATTTTGCCATTGAATAACCTTTATGGTTCTCTTGTAACTACTGTCCCCCTACACAATAATGAAAGAAATTCATATTCATAGATTAAACAAAAATCCTTGAGATGCAATTATTGATCAATGAATTCAGTAGAAGGTATTAATTGTCTGTGCATACAAATAAACGAAAAATTATAAATATCTTATTGGCCTTGATTCCTTATGGTCGACACCGACCATAAGGATTGGAGTGATCACAGGGCCAATGGTTTGCAAATTTGGCACAAAGATATTGAATAATGGAAAAACATTATATTATAATATTCAGAATATATTCGCTATGGTCGGATTGGACCATATCGCGTGAACTATATAGTTGTGCCCAACCAAAGGTGTCATAATGTTCTAAAGGCATATGAAGTGCAATTTGACTCAGACATATACCAGAATGGCAAAATATTAAATGCCAATACTCAATACTTAAAGAAATAACCGATGACGTTTATAGGGCTTGAAATGTTCTAAAGGCTAAAGAAGTACATGTAGGATTAAAGATATACCAAAATAAAATATATATAATAGTTTAATATTTTCATATTTTAGGTATTATTTTCTATAGTCCTCACCGACCATAGGGGTCAAAGTGATCTACAAGCCCACGAACTGCAATTTGGCTTAGAGATATTCTAGGATGAAAAAATATTAATTCAAATATTAAATATCTAAATATATATCAGGCCCTATAGTTGGCACTGACCTAGGTTAAGGCTTAAGTTACACATTTGCAACTCGAATTACAATTCAACCTGACCATGTAAAGCAAGAAATATTAGATATATAAAATTCAATATTAACAATCAAAAAATAAGTCACCTAATGACAAAGACTTATGTCTTAAAATCATAGCACCCTTGTAGTGGAATCGAAATCCTCTCCTCCAAAAAACTCTTGGAAAGCATAAATCCCACCTCTCACTTGTCTCATACTTAAAATTACATACTTCAAGTTTTTTTTTAAAAATGATGATACATACTTCGTTTTGAGCTTGAGTGGAATTATAGCCCAATTTAATGTCCTTACTCTAGAGAGTTGTCTATGATAAAAATTCAATTCCACAATTTTTAAATTAGATAAGATTCACAAAGGACAATGTTCTAGATCCCTACACCTATTTTTGAATTAGCTTACTTGTTCTTTCGGCTAATAATGAGTTTATTTATTATCAATAACGTGTAGAAAATGATTTAGCCTTTCAAAGAATATGCCAAAATAACAATATTGCATCTCACCTATATGTAGAAGCTCTCATCTGCAATGGCCTCCACACCTTGCACAACGAAATTGAGATGAAATATTTCATACAAGTTCATAGTAACTAATGGAAGTTCTCTGGAGCACCAGCGAGCTCAAAAATGCTCTGGGGTGCTTAGGGGAGCAATTGATGTGCCATCAATCTTGTTGCAGACCTACCACAAGTGGCGTATTAGGAGAAAACATAAAAAAAAATCTAGAATGGTGTTTTGGTATGTTGAGCTTTCTTGAGTTCTCAAATGTTTTTAAAAGCATTCAACGAATGATAAAGCTTTTTGTATACCTCCCCCAAGGTTTGTAATGCTCAATGGATCATTCAACATTCCATTGAGCTTTTCAAAAACCTTCTCTAGGTGCCATGTTGTGAACAAGAACCATTCGAAAAATAATCTTTCTACTACTATGTTTGTTGAGCTTTTGAGTCGCCCTTGAGAGCTCTTGATGAGTGAACAAGCATTTTGCAAACCTCCCTAAAACTCTTGGTGTGAATAGCCTATCAAGAAACATAAGAAACACGAGACATTTGCTAAAGAATGTTCTCTTGAACACCCTTGAGCTCAAGAATGCTTTGGGGTGCTTAGGAAAGCAATCAATGTGCCATCAATCTAGCGGTAGACATGTTGCAAATGGTGTTCTAGGGAAAGACATAAAAAAGAAATCTAAAATGCACTCTAGATATCTCGAGCTCTCTTGAGCCCTTGAATGCTTTCAAAAGCACTTAATCAATGTTAATACTTTCTATACATACCAGCTCCCCAATGTTTGTAATGTTGAATAGAACACTCAACGTTCCATTGAACCTTGTACAAACCTTTTCTAGGCGCCACTTTGTGAGCAAGAACCATTTGAAAAAAAAATTATTTGCTACTATGTCTATTGAACTTTCAAGTGCCCTCGAGAGCTCTCAACGAATGAACGAACTTTCTATAGAACTACACGAAACTTGTGGTATGAATAACCTATTAAGTAACATAAGAAAAAAGAAACCCTTACTAAATAATGCTCTCTTGAACACCCTCAAGCTCAAAAATGTTCTCGGGTGTTCAAAAGAGAAATCGATGTGCCATCAATATTCTTATAGACCTGCCATTAATGGTGCTCTAAAAAAAGACATTGAAAAAACATCTAAAATGCTCTTTGGATA
>Ga0209611_10005401_pt1 | contig 21425 bp, 12 predicted proteins | sample S1TSphgellanicum_3_FD_187693 | JGI IMG/M metagenome (GOLD analysis project Ga0209611, IMG submission 187693) | Host-associated microbial communities from peat moss isolated from Minnesota, USA - S1T2_Fc - Sphagnum magellanicum MG (SPAdes) (version 2) | ecosystem: Host-associated > Plants > Peat...
AAAAAAAAAAAAACTTAATAAAAAGTAGCTCAACACAAATTTGAAAAAATCAACATTATATAGATATTCTACATAATATATTTTAGATTATATATATAGACTATTATTATGTTATGGCAAATAGTATAACTTGTAGTTGGATTCCCCATGAGATCAATCTTCCACCTTTGGTTCCAGGAAGGATGATTTGGTGTTTGAATAGAATCTTATGAGTAATCTCCAAGTCCACCCAATAATGTAAAAAGTTGATGTTGATGAAAGTTGTACACTTCAACATCTTTGGACTACATAAAAAAGGGTAGATTTGGGTGGCTAGAAATGTTGAACCTTAGAGGGGATTTGTGTTGTTGTGTTTGTTGGTTTTTTCCATTTGGTTATCAAGTCATTTCATGGAATGTTTGAATATAGCTAATTTGTGCAAGTTTTGTGTGCATAGACTTGTAAAAATATAGAGAAAATAATTTTGTTTTTGAATTAATGACAACACTCGTTCATGTGGAAAATGATTTGAATGATTCATCGTTGGAATTTGCAAAAGGAAATGATGATGTTAAGTTGAAGATTATTGTATTTTTTCACATAAAATGTAATTATGCTTGCATACCTACTTGTCACATGGGAGATTTTATTATATAAACAAATGTGCAAACAAAAATCAAAATTGATTAGGGTTTGGTTCAATAAATTTTAGTTGTTCATATTGAAGAGCATGTCTTTAATAATAAGAGTGGAAAATGCAAGTCAAAACATGGCATGATATTCCAATTTCAAAAAAACACTTATGTGTTTGGACAAACCCAAAAGTAGAAAGAGTTGGCAAAAGATGTAAGGTCAACATAGTTTTCCAACTAAGGATTGATTAGGGTTCAATTGTTCACGAAGAGCTTCAAAATGGCATAAATGAAGTCGTATGTGCCAATCTTTATTTTGATCTCTTCCACATTTGTAGAACACATACTTCAACACACATGGGGTTTTAATTTTGAGTAAAATATCTCAAATTCAAAACCTTAATTTTTTTTAATGAAACACTAGGGGGGGACTTTTGGGGTGTGAGAAAGGTGGATAATGATGCAAGGGAATGTTACAAATCAATTTAAAAAATGGTGCACAACAATGACATGTGTGATATGTTCATGTTTTTTCATCACTCCTTGCCAAAAGGGGCCTTGCTTTATGGGGGACGTTGGATATATCTTGACACAATTTCTTAGTTTGTAAACTCTGTTGAATCAATAATATTTGCATTTGTTTCACTTCTTTTTCCCATTTTGATAACTTTCATTAGCTATATTACACATGCCAAAACCACCAACATGCTTTGCTATCAAGGCTATAGTTTGTACCATGGAGGTTGCTATTTGGTTCTTTTAGGGATAATAATTCATTACATAGCACAACTATCTATTGACATATAAGAAATTATGCATCAATATTATTTTTTACATTTCTTTATGTCAATGTAATGTAAGAAATTCAAATTTATATGTTTTCTTTTCAAAATTGAAATCATGCAAGTAGTATCATCACACACCCACTTTTCAAGAAAACAAGTGAATGCAAGTAGATATTTGCCCTCTAAATTTTAGAATTACAAAAGTGCCAAACAACTGTTCTTGCATTTTTTATTCATTATTTCACAAACTTATCATTTACACACAAAGATGAAAATCCTTTATTTCTTAATTATCAACTTTTCTTTACATAGTTTCATTAACATGGCAATAAGGAGCTTTACCTTATAGAGCTCCAATGAGGTAATTAACTCTATAAGGCAAGTTACTTATGATTGCATTTGAATACAAGGCAAGTTGATTGTGAAAAAAAACCCTTTCTACCTCGTCAATGTTGTTGTTATGAGGTCAATATATCTTTGTTGCCCAAACAAAATTGATCATGTAAAAGTTTTCATGTACGTAAATTGACCTTGCCTTTAACAACAAATGCCATTGATCTCCATCCATTCCTTTTTGCATAACTAATACTGTGCTTTTGTTTTTTGGTATGTAATTTGAATATATAGTGTCAAAATCTCTTACATGTTCAACAATAGACATCATGTTGGCATTGGAAGGATTTTGAATTGGGTTGATAGTAATCCCATTAAGTGTTGGATTGGGAGTAACATCATTTGGATTTGCATTCTAAGAACTTGTAATATTTTTATTTATTTATTCCATAATCACATGTAAAAGAAACCTACACCTCAAAAGAAAATAATGCATACAACAATTTAAGGTTGTTAGTTCATAAGTTATTGCAGCTTTCATAATCTTCTACACAAACTACCCAACCTTAAGTACTTCCCCAATTATTGCTATTAGTCAAGTGCATTCAATGTTCCTACATCAACACTAAATGTTATAGCAAAATGAAATGCATAAACCCTAAGCATGAATAAAAGAAAAGAACCTTTTTTCTTTCACGAAACCTTATTTGTAATTGGATGAAAAATTGGATTTTGATAGATCACTAAGATTGTGGTTAATAGTGAATCTGCCCTTAAGCCTATATTTCTAAACAATATATTTCTAGTCATAATTTGAAATTATAGATGCTCCCCAATGCATGACAATATTTTAACTATAGTCAACACATGATGATGAAAACATCATTCACAGTGCTACATGTTCTATTAATGATGCAAAGGTTGTGCATACTTATGTTAGTTGAATGCCATATGAGCTTTTTACACATTCATAGAATTTCACACAAAGCTTTTAAAGGGATATTTAATGTCCTATGTTGAACACACATTCCCTTGTTGCTGCACTTCTTTCTTGCTTTTCATAAAGTGCCAATCTTGCAAACCGCCATCCACTCACAAATTGGATACAAATTTAAAAGCATACCACATACATGACGCAACACAAAGGAAAACTCTATTACAAACTACTCTCACCACTTTGTTTCATACCAAAAATCTCAATCTACTCACAAGATATATAACACTAAATCCTCTCTACATTCCCAACACAACAACAAAGCCAAACACCCACCTCCCACCCAAAAAAAAGAAAAATAAAAAGAGAAAAAAAACAAAACAAAACAAACAAACAAAGTGAGGCAACACAAAACCCAACACAACGAACAAGCCAACAAACCCCAACAACTACAACCCTGCCTCGCTTCTTCCTCTGCTACATGCAAACTCACTAGGCTAATGGGGGATACAAACCCTAAAAAAGATAATAACCTCATTTGGACATCTTGAGTTTGAACAAGCGAGGTGGCCGGCTGTGAGGCCGCCCCAGACAGGCTGTCTCCACAAAAAGAAAAGACTTAAACCAATATAGGGACCACAGACGTACTTCGGAAGCCTCTTAGGTAAAAATAGGGGGTGTTGGGGGGACACAAAGTATCCCAGCATGTGTTCCCTTGCAAGTGGCTATCATCTATTATCAACCATGCTGACAAGCAACAAGCACATGGGTTGTGCTTATTCACTACCTTGGGATTGGCTTGTAAGCATCTGAAAGCCTATCGACACCTGCAGAATCATTGTATTAAAAGCTAGTTTCTCTTGTACTCAACAAAACGCCACCCAAAGTCGTACATTGAGTGAGCAAGCTTGACTCCCACTCTTTTTGGCCAGGCATGGGCGTTGTGTTTAAATTCATTATAGAGTACAGTAGTTTAAGGGATTTTGGCCCCTAGGGTAATAGGTCTATTTTTATATGAGGATTCTTGCAAGATGATATTTTGACTTGTCTTGAAACTTGAGATTAGTTAAAGAGTTATAATATCTTGAAGGATTTTGGTTTCTTTTAGGGGATTTTTTAAAGATTATATTTTTCCATGGTCAAATATTTGAGTTTCCATAATTCTTCTTTTTCATTAAGATACTTTTTAATGTAAATGGCAAGGCCATAGTGTGACACCCCCCCTTGTTTTAATTTATAGGAATTTTAAATTGTAAGCCTAAGTAGCCATCATCCATAGGAAGATGTAGAAAAAAGTTGTGATCATCCTTAATATTTAGCCAAATCTGATTTGGCTAAAAGTTAGCAATGAAATACAATTTTGTTTAACCAACCTTCTATATTGATGGGTACACTTCGAAAAACCAAATATAGGAATATGGCAATTGGTACTTTTTTTTCCTCTCACTTTTGGCGATGGAAGGTTTCAATGTCACTTCATTTTTGACAATTTTATTTGGAGCTTTTCTTTTGGGCAAAATTTCGCCAGTAAAAGAAAGGCTGGATTCTTGAGTCCCCCTTTGAACACGTTTGTGAATGATGGAATCTAAAACATGGCATGATATATATATTCTTGGGCTTAACCCTTGGGGGGGGGCAAATAGCATCATTTTGCAACAATACTTCCAACCCTTTGAGCAGATTTGTTGAGGTTGATGGATTCTCAAACATGTCTGCTATGTACTATCAGGTATACACTATATACCATAGTAGCCTAGCAGGTTCAACAATTTGATGCAGAATATTTAATGAAAAATTCCTAAAGATTTTTGCATAACCATTAAACTTTTGTTAAGCTCTACTTTTTACTTATTATGTACACCTTAGTAAAAATTCAAAATTGCTGAAATTTTTTTACTCATAATTAGTTATGTTGGGGTAGGAGGGGTGGGGGTGGAGGTTTAGGGAGGGGCAGCCTTGGGTGAACCAGCACCCACGTTGGTAACTAAGTACCGTGGTAAAAATCTCAAAACCCATTTTAATTATTTATAAATATTACAAATATCCTATGCTTAGACTAAATCAGGGTCTCTGAGTTCAAATGTAACATTTTTGGGGCTTGATATGGCTACTAAGAGGCCTCACTCAAAAAATCAATGTGTGTGCTGTTGGTTCACCCTGGCCAACCAGCCAGCACCCACACTGGTACCATGGTAAAAATCCTGGTTTTTTTTTAGGTTGCTTCTAACCATGGTAAGCATCCCATTCTAAAAGACTAAATCAAAGTTTCTGAGTCCAAATTTAACATTTTCCAGGTTGTATATGGACACTAAAAGGCCTAACTCAAGAAGAGGTGAAGGTAACCACCAGTGTGGGTGCTGGTTCACCCTGGGCAGGAGGCATAAATAAAGCATCTTTTGGGGTAGGGTGGGAGCCTTAATAATGAAGTCCAAGACAACCTGAAGTTCAAAGCTATTGGGTGGGTCCAGACTCCAGACTATGTAAAGGGAAAAACGGTGAACTTATTGGCCTCATGAACTGAAGCCGAAAAGAAAAAGAAGCACTTAATTAAACCAATTTAGGGACCACAAAAGTACATAAAAGCAAAGTACTTAGAAGGGGAGGGTTCTTCTACGCTTGGAGTTATATTGGGTTTATCTGTCCCTTGCGTTAGTTGATATGCTTCATGCGATTGGTGGAGGTTTCGATACTTAGGGGTTCACTTTCCTCTTGTGGGTCACGTCTTTTGGGCTGTTTGCTTGCCTGGGCTTTGGATCAGGCCCCTTTTTTCTTTTTCTCTCCTTTTCTTGGGTGCTTCCTTTTTATAAAGGTTGGCAGGGTTTCTGCACTTTGAAACATGCTGACATAGAAAGGAGAGAAGAGAGAAGAGAGAGAGAGGGAGTGAGGAAGGGGGGCCACAAACGTCAAAGTGTTTCAAAGTATCCAGCCATGTGTCATCATGCAGTTATGAACCACACTGAGGTACAAAAAGCACATGAGTTCGTGATGTGTTGGCTGTCTTGGGATTGGCTAGTAAGCAGCTGGAAGCTTATCGGTACCAGCAATCCTGTTGCATCAAAGCTCTGTCTGGTGTCTAGTGTACTCAACAAAACCAACCTACCCACCCACCCTACTTAGTACTTACCCAACTTGGTCATAAGAAGAGATCTGTGTGATCTTTTGCACTGTCACCCAACCGACTCTTTTTCAGAGGTCTCTGGTGCCTCGTGTCCACATGCTTCTCACCCACTTAAAACAGAGCTATGCACTTCAAAACCAGTGGTGTGCAGGTGAACCTCCTGCCTGCCAATGAGCTTGACTTGAGGGTGCCAACACTGTGTGAGGTGGTATCTTCTGAAGCAAGTTCTGCTTCAGAAAGAAAGCAAAAAAATCAAAATCAAACTCATTGCTTGGCACTGGACAGAAGTATTACTCCCATGGAATTGGGCTAATGCTACAGTTGTTTCTAAAGTATCACAGCTGAAATTTGGACAAGGTAACTGGCAACAGGCGACTTGTTACCAAAATATCTAAGGCTTGGGATTGCCCACGTATTTCTGGTAACAAGCAGCCTCTAGCTGATTACTGGACATAGCCAACGTCCTTTACATCCATAGTCTGCCCAGCATGTGGATGTGGATCATTTCTCATCCATTCACACAATGGAAATATCTAAACCCTTTTCGTCCACACACATCAAATGAGATAAAAATGAGATAAAACTGATGTGATATAACTGGGGCAGGCCATGGATGTCCAATCAACAAGAGACATGTTAGCATTTCAACCCCTAAGGGCTGGTTATAGAATAGATAACTGATGAGGGTGCTCAAGTTACCAGACATAATTGAATGTACGGGAGCACCGAGCTTACAAGTTATGCGACAGAGAAGAGGATGAGTTATGAGGTCCAGCCAGCCAGTGACTAGGAACAGGCAAAAAGATATTCCGAATGTGTGAAATTTTCAGAAAGAAGCAAAATATGTAATATGACTGGGGAGTTCTTATCCACCAGCATGCTGCCATGTTAATGAGACAACCCTTATAATCGATTATGAGCTGAAACCCTCTTCCACATATATCTGTGTTTGCTAGAATTGTGAAAATTCATTACCATTAAGGTCTGGAGTGGCAGATTATGTCATTTTCTTGACCACATTATATGGCATAATCTTTCAATGATAATCATACATGCATATTAGTGACCAAATATGTCTGTTGAACTTAATTTTTTTCTAAATTGTTGAATCTGCCACCCCAGACCTTAATGGAATGGAATGGAATGGTCTCAACCTTGCCCATTATGTCTCCCTAATATGCATTGCTACAACATCAAAATTGCCAATCTGCCCAAAAGTGTGGTGTACCTAAACTACCTAAGAGCCCTCAAAAGTTTAATCCACATGTTCTACCCAAATGAAATAATGCAGTTTAATGGATCAAATTTAGAGTCTCACTAGGTGAAATATTCAGAGCATTTAACATTGATGGCTTTACCTCTTCAAATAAGAGAGATGTTTTATGTGAACAAAGTTCTTGTGATCCCTCCATCTTATGGTATGCACACAATTATTTGTCCTTATCTGTAATTGAAGACAAATTGTAATGGAAAGGTGTATTTCTTGACCCTAGAACTGTAATTCAACCCATGTACATGGACAAGTAAACATTTTTAAATCCTTGGAATTGAATTCCAAACACTGTCAACATGAGATGGACATGGTATTGGAATTGCTAATTGCAAGAAAACTCTTGATAAACTAGAGGCAACACTGTGTGTTGAACTCTTGATTGTGACCAGGCATCAACAAAGGTGAGCATGACTAAGACCCAGGGTGTTAAGAAATTAATCCAGAGGTCGGGTTCTCAGGGTTAGGGGTCTAGGGTCTAAAGTAGCTAAAGTTTAAAGCTAGGTCCGAGTTGGTTAGGGTTTAGGGTGGCTAGATTAGGGTTAAGGTTTGCAGGCCGCTGCTAATCTGCACCACCCACATGTTTAGAGGAGGATGGCTTCTTGCTAGCATAAAAAGCTAACCTTAATTGAAAGCAAATAGTATAACAACTTTTTAATAACATGTGGATATAAAACATGGGCTAATTGCAAAGAAATTTTAAAAGAAATAAACAGCTCGTCGTCAAGAGGATGCAACCAACCAGAAAAAGAAAAGAAAAGAAAAGAAAAGACAATTTGCGTTGACAAGTGCAATTTTAACTTTCTTGTCACCTCCACAATTTAAAAAACTTGATATTTATGTGTAAAAACTGGTCAAATGATTGTAAAATTGGTTATAAGTTGCCTTCAAATTAGCTAATGGAGTCAATTGAGACCAATTTTGAATTAGAAGAAAAATAATGTTCATTTGAACACAAATGATTTACTTATTTTTCTTGTATATTTATGCAATGTGTTTATTTGATTCTTTTTGTATTTATCAATGTAATTTTCTATCAAATTACTGAATTCCCTGAATTAAAATTTTTCATATGAATTAATTGACTTTTAATCAATAGTTGTGCTTTAGAGAAACGGTTGTAGATACTTGACCACCATGAAAAAAGTGAAAATTAGTTATGTGAAAACCGCCATCACTTTCATTTTGAAGTTTTGATGCCACGGTCTAGTGGTTGAAATTTTGATTTTGATTTTTTCAATAATTGGTCTACACTAGTTCCCTTAAACCTATCAAAAGGACCTGCCTCAATGGTTCCCTCAAGAAAGTGAGAACCGCCAAACACTAGTAAGAAAAGTATTACAACTTTAGGATTGTAATTCAACTGAAGTTTAATAAGATTATTAGGTTTTTTCCTTTAGGCAGGGATGATTACTTTTGAACTCAAGTTTTATCCTTTCTTTTGAAACCTCTTGCTAGAACTTCATGTGAGGATAAATTTCCTCATTTTATATTTCATGGTCTTATCACATCTCATATTGATATCCTCTTATAATCCTTTGTTATCATGGTCTCCATAAGGGTTTTGTTGATTGTGAGTCCAAGGAAAACATCAATATGTAAAAGATATTTATACTCATGACTCATCATCTATCTACTAAAAAATAAGGACACACCTGAATGGATTTATGTTGAAAATTTTCAAGTACCAAACCTACATTTTGATACCCTTGTTTATGTCCTCCAAATATGTCTTGGGACATGACATCTCCTTCCAACAATTTGTGTGTACATTAAACTGCAAATCTCCTTAATTGCTTAACCTTAATTGCTTGGCCAACTTTGAAATATGTGACCAAGCCTAGGGCCTCCACCCCAAATGGGTTATAACTAGATTCAAACCGCCTAAAGTTAGTTGACACTTTTTTAATCATATTTTAATGATTGTTTATTTAGTGCACCAATAGATCAAAGCTCCAGTCCCAAAGTAGATCATAGCATTCAGATCCCCAATTCATTACCTAAAATTTGTGTAAACACCTAAGGATTAAGTTTTAATTCCTAACGCTAAATACTAAGTTCTAACACCCCTCAAAACGGTCTTCCAAAACATCTTAACCTAAGGGCCTTAGGATGGGTTGTAGAGTATTTAGAATGCAAAGGATTAGGCTACCACCAAAATCTATTTACTCTTTTTTTATCAAAACCCTAACATCATCCATTAGGACGGTAGACATGAGTATTCGTCCATTAAGAGGAAGGTTATATGACTTTTCATCCATTGACATGAGGGTTATGTTGTCACTCTCAAACCTCCAAATGGTAGGTTATGTTTGGCAACCGGCTCAAGGTTGTTGATTATTGAAAATTCCTTCGGTGCTATCACACCTCAACTATTTCCAATAACCAAAGATCTCTCACCAACCATCTAGTCCATAATGCAACAATTGTCCAAAATGGCATTCTCTTTATACCCATCAAAGTGAAGGAGCACTACCAATTTTTTACATACCTTGGTTGGGGAAAAAATGGGGCACATAGGCCATTATCAAGGTGCTGATTTCCTTTGTATAATAGTTTTGTGTTTGGTCCCTAGTTTTTTTTTTTGCTTTTTCCAATCCCCAATTGGGCTGACTTTGGAGATAGCTGCAAACTGGGCATGGGATGAAAAAAACAGAGAACCAGAAAGAGGTGCAAACTGGGGATGATTTTAAGGGTTAATTTAAATTTTAATGGGCTAAAACAGAAAGAAAGAAAAATTGGATGATGGATGTTGGGCTCCAGATGAATGAGTCAATATATGAATAAATGAATGAATGAAGAAGAGTTCTCTTACCAATTCCAGCCAATAAAGAACAAACCAGGTTTCATTTTTTTACTGCTCACTTGTCTTTTACTTTTGCCCTTTCACAGAGTACCTTCTCATTTACTCCCCACGAGCACCATCTCCGTTTTGATTATAGCAGAATTTAATTACCACGGTACCATTCAAAGTAGCCATTACGGCATCGCCTGGAATGTCTGGTAACCCGTGACCAAATCAGCCGCTGCGTGTACACCGCAGGGAAATTACGCACCAGAATCCAGCACTCCCGAGTAACCTGGAATGACTGGTAACCCCGTGCCCAAAACAGTCACCAAATCAGCCACCACATAGATCACACGACAATTACGGATAAAAATCTAGCGCTATGGAGTCACCTGGAATGTCCGCTAACACGGCGCCCAAATTAGTCGTCACTCGCCTGAGTAAACCAAAGGACGATTACGGACCAGAATCCAGCACTGACGAATCGCTTGGAATGTCTGGTTACCCCGCGACCTAAGCAGACCGCTGCAAAAACCACAGGACAATTACGGACTGGAATTCAGTACTCTCGGGCCTTCGCGCCGCGCTCTTTGCTGTTGTCGTTGTTGTCGTCGTTGCGTTTCGTCCTCTGCCGCTTGCGAATGCTTCTTTTGGTGTCGCTGCTTTCTTTTCCCCCTTTTTTTGCGCTGTTGTGATTGTGCTATCCGGGGCCTTGTGGGTGGATTTGGTTGGGGGTTTTTCTGAACTTGTGATTGTTTGATGGGTTTGTGTTTAGGAGCCCTTTACAGTCGCTTTTCAATCGCAAAAGATCGAGGAAGACGAACAGGATCGAGCACGGTGGGTTTTTTTATTTTGTGTTTGTTTTTGGCTTCAGCTTTCCACTCAAGCAGTGGGTGTTGTTGGGATTTGTTTGTTTTCTGGGCATTCTGCAAACAGAGGTTGTTGTTAATCGCGAAGGATGGAGATTTGTTCCAGGCTTTTCGGATTAAAGCTTTCAGGGGGTGGTATCCAGATGTGTCGATGCTGCGTTGGAGAAGATTTATGAAGCTTTCGATGCAAGTTTGAACCCTTTGCACTCCTCTTTTGCAGCGTTTTTTTTTGGAGGGGGTTTCTGGGGTTGGGTTTTCAGCAGTCTGGTTACGTTGCACCGATTCAGCTCTCTTAGAGACAGGTGGCTCTGACCAAGATTGTTGAAGGCGAGGGTGGGTGCGGATTTAGAGACGTCGTCGCAGAGATCCGGATATCTTAGACATTGACCCTAACACACCCAGTTCCTGCTCTTGCAACAAGGCCAGCGTTGTGGGTCGTCCCAAATCCGTAAGAATCTTCACACCTTCTGGTCTTCAGACTCCGTTCCTTGGATGCATAACACTGGTCTCTGCAGAACTCATCGCAATAGAGATTCGCACTTGAGGAGCATATCTAGCTTCTTCTTCTTCTTCGGACAGCGAGCAAATTCCAGGACCTCTGAAACTTGCAAATCTCTCATCCCTTTCGGTTTCCTTCGTGTACTGTTCCGCAATAACGCCATAGCCAAGTGCTCACCGCGCTGACTCCGTGCCAGGTGCAGCAGCACTACTCGAGCTTCTACAATGAACCTCGGCTCCGCAGCAGCAGAAACCGTTGCAACACCACGAACGTAAGCAGTTGTTTGCAGAAACATGCAGATCACGGTAGACAAAACCAAAACCATGGAGCTGGGATTTTCGTCAATTGCAGCAGAAGCGGTAGGGAACATGCGACAGAGAATCTGTGTTCCACCCAGCACTTCAGAGGAAGAGCTCAACTCTGCATTGCTACGAGCTGCAAGCAAGGGACGCGATCGGCTTCTGAATGTGCTCATCGATGCAGGAGCAACGAACCTAGTGGGCGCCATGACTTGTGCAGGCTGGTCTGGTCACATACACGTAGTGGATGCGCTTGTGAAGCGGGCGGAGTCCGTTGCATTCGGCGCTGCTTTTGTGGGTGCACTCGTCGGTCTCCGCAAAGAGATGCTGGATCACGTAGTTCAAATCGCGGATGCAGAAGGTCTGGACAGATGCTTGCTAATGGGAGCTGCTCGCATTTGGAGCTGCACAAGCGAAGAGGAAGTGAACTTTCTTCTCTACGCCCTAGAAAGCGTTGCAACAGCCGGCGCTCGCAACTTCCAGCGAGCGTTGCAAATCAGTTGTTGCGATGCGGTCATGGAGTACTGGAACGGGAGCTTGTTCGATTCCAAAGCCAAGGTGTTGCAACGGTTGATCATGCTGGGCTCTAGCCGCATGACGGCAGAGTACTTCGGTCGCATCCTCTTGACCATCTGCGTGACTTTCTTGTGCAAATTGCTGAGGAACTGCAGCCGCGGATCTCTTTCTTCTCTATCTTCCAATCCTACTTCTTCTTCTTCTTGTTCTTCTTCTACTACTACAGATCTTCTTCAGTGGAGCAGCAGCAGCAGCTCACAGAATCAGCAGCAACCATCTTCTGACCTCCGTTTAATTCTCCCCTCTCTGAGAAAGTCACAACCCTCGTTTCCTGAAGAGATTGTGCAAGATATGCTCAAGGTCTTGTCTGTGGTGTGCAAAAGTGGAGCAGCGGAGCTCATCAGCCCACGGTTGATGAGTCTCGCGACTTCCAGCAGCGATGATATCGAGTCCTTGCTTCAAGTCTCGCCTTGCCATCATCATCATCACCAACAACAACAAGACTGCAGTAAGAAGAAGAGGCAGGCAGGAGGAAGCAGCAGCTATAGTGGTAGTGGTGGTGCCGGCATTTGCGCTTCCTGCAGTTGTCAGTGGCCTTTGAAGCTGATGAAGTACTTGCTTGTAGAATGCGGGATTCGACATCTGAGTCCGACTGTGATTGTGCTTTCCGTTTTCCAAGCAGCGCGCTTGAATGTGTTGCTTCCCGTGGTGCAATGCTTTCTGGAACATGGAGATTGTGTGCATGCATCTTCTGCGTACTTGGACATGGCGGTGACGTTTGGGCAAACGGCAGCGATACGGTACCTTCTGGGAGTCACGCCGAGGGTGCTCACAAAGGCGGAGATCACCCAAGTCGTGAGAGATGCGGCTTCCAATACACGGGGTCCGCCTCGAGGTCCGGAAGGAGTACTGTTTGTCTTGCATTCCAACTTCCTCGATGATGTTGAAGCGACTCTCGCGGAAGCGACGGCGTTGGCCGAGTTGCCAGAAACGGATTGTGCCGTGAAGAAGCGGCTCAAGGAAGAATGGTCACAGCAAGCTTTTGAAGCTGGGATGCGAGCAGGGCAGCTTCATCTCTTGAACTGGGTGCTTGTCAAAGAGCGTGGTCGCTCTTGTCTTCGTGTGGGAGAATTGCCTCTTGAAATTCAGTTAGCCATCGTTTATCTCCCTCTGTATAAGAGCTGCTGCCGAGCTCCTGGTTGCTTGCTGTCGCAACGACAGCGCGGAGAGCTGGTAGCTGCTGTGAGTCAGTTGCAGCAGCATGGCAGAGGAAACAAGCCTTCTGCTGTTGTTAGTGAAGCAAGCCTGCTGGGTGCAGATAAACTCACATTGTTGAGGTTTCTTGAGGATCGCTTGCCAGATTGGTGCAGAGACGCTGATCATGTTCGATCCAAGAATGATGCAGAGTCTCTTGGCAATCTATTCCACAAAGTGTGAAGAACCCTGGGTCTGGCTTGCAACTGGAATTCCATGAATTCCTGATCGTCAGTATGTGCAGCTGCTGCAAAAGAGAAAGAGTCGAGTGTGCACTCATGAAATTTCCAGGCACACAGAACTTAAGAATTGGAAACTGCTGCAGGTTAGGTTTCACAATGACATTCCTCCAAGCTTGACCACTGCAACCCACCCTCAACCCCAATCAGATATGTAAATTGATTTATTGAGTTGGGTGTTGGTAATATGGTGCAAGAGTGGATGGTGATGTATCTCACCTCCAACCTGAGAAGCTCCTCACCTGCAAAATAGGTTTTTCAGTGTATAAACAACTACTGTCTTTCTTGGTGACTGCAGATTGTGGTGCTAGTTATTGACAGTCAATCTCAGTCCCTGTCTTCAATCATTGTCATCTTATTAGTGGCAGTTCTGCATGTGCAACATGATCCAATACATCCCTAAGGCTGAAAGAGCAGTCAGAGATTGCAGATCTGAGCCTTGTGAGAAAGGCTGGTACTGGCTTATACTGCTTGCATCCATGTCTTTGGCAATAGAGAATGTTCAAGATCCATACTTCTGTACAATAGCTGAAGGAATGACAGCAAACCAGAGGAGAAGTGGAAAATATGTGGACAAGCTTGGAATTTGGTGTGACGGATGACCCATGTTCCATTGAAGCTCAGTTTTGCAGCAATGGGTTAGGCTTGAGGTTTATGCTGCTCCTCCACCATCCCAGTTTGTCTAGAATTAGCATGATCGTCACTGGGTTGGCAAGTGGACCTTTCATTATGTAGTGATCAACTGTACTGTGATCCTTGGAATTATTCCCTTGCATTTTAAGTCCTTGAACTAGTTGAAGCAGCTGTCCGCAAGTTTTTCGGATGTATGACAGTGTATGTCCTGTACTTCCCTCAACAATCTGGAACTGAAAAAGGTGAATGAACTAATGTATCAGCCTGAGCTCTTGCTGCAATTCAAGTTTTGACAATCATTGGCGTGAGGCTTCTACAGTACTTCAGTGCTTGTGGTTTGCAGGCTTGCCCAAAATATTTTTCCTGTCTGTTGGTTCAAGTACTCTTTCCAGCTCCTGGAAATGATCAAATGCAAGGTGTGAAAAGTGGTGATGATCTGCAGTCAGATCAACTGGATGGTCCACATTCCTGTCTTGGTCTTGTTCCATTTAAGTTGGGATGGGATTTTGGAAAAATGATGGCTTTGTGCTTTAGGTTTTTCAAGGTGGAGTTGGTCTGAAAAACTCCACCTGACAATTTCAATGTGTAACTGTAATGACAGAGGTTTTATCTACTATAACTTTATTGCAAAATCTAGATATGTGATGGAAGAAGTTTTGTTTTCTATATCACTCCATTGCAGAATCCAGATGTGCTGAAGTCACTGAAGAAAACCATTGAGATTGTATGCTGTAATGTCAGCAGGAACTATGGCAAATTCCTGAGCTGTTGTAATACAAATAAGAAAACATCATTGAATTAGGTTGCTTTCTTGTTGCTGGCTTCAGAGTTCAGTTTTTAAAAATGCTCATGTCTCTTGTGGAATGTATGCAGTTGCTTATGTTTGAGGAGATGGCTTGCACAGTGGAACATGCAAGTTATGTTTATAAAAGTGGGTGTGATTGTTTTATCCTGTCTCTCACCACATTTTTGAAGTGGTATTGTTTGGCACACATATATCTGTCTTGTTCTCTCTCTCTCTCTCTCTGTCTTGCCATGCAAATTGTTTGATTCTCAGGGTTGTCAATGTTTTGTCACTTGCTGTTAGAACTTTTGAGGAAGAAGGTTTTTTTGCATTATGTTCCACTCATCGTTTGTCAAGACAAATTCAAGACAAAACTGAAATTTTCTCTTTAGTGCACACAAACATTGTGGAGTCAGGTATGACAGTAAAGGTCTTGGTATGAATCTGTGTGGAACAGGAATGTTTGACAGTTTGCTTGATGCTATATATTAACTATTTGCAGTGTTCATTTTGTGCAAATAGGGGATGCAAATAGTCAACAGAAAATTGAAAGCTCAAGCAATGCCACCACTGAGAAGAACTCACTAGTTTCAGGTGGTAAACAGTGAGTGATCAGTCAACCTTGCACACTGTTGAACTGGTTTATCAGTCCCTGATCAGTAAGTACCTGGTACTCTTTCTTGTGTGAATTTTGCCAAGATAGTATGTGATCTTATTGAATTGGGTTTTACAGTTTACCTACTTGATGAATTGCTTGTCTTCAATGACTTCCTTCGTTTTGGAGTTGTGTAGTGAACACAGTCTCTTCCCCAAATCCTGAGTAAAAAAAGAAGTTTACAGCCTAATGCTTCATGTTGTATGTTTGGTAAGGTCACAGTTGCTAAACTCCACAATCTAAATCTTATAGTAGAACTAAGACTGCAAGTTGACATCAAACCAAGATGAACAGAGTGTCTCCATTTCTTTGCACTGGTATCTATAATTTCAAGTTTTCATGTTCTCATTCAATTGGGCCTTCATCTTCTCTGACTAGTAATACAGATTCTTGGTAGGCTGAAAGGGTTGGATTAGACATAAACAGTGCCAGCTTCCTGCAAAGCAAAGTTTTCAATGGGCTATTTGAATGTGCCATGTTTTTTTGATACCTGAAGAGCATGGTGATTTGTTCATCTTCTTTTCTTGTGAGTCTGGTAACTTTTTGAGTACTCATAAGGTTATGAACACACTCATTCTTGTCTTATTTTTGTTTTGATTTTGCTGGAACTGACATAATGGGTCTTGAAAGTCTAGTATAGAGTTCTACTCTTCAATTACACATGTGTCTTCTTTCTTGTTCTGACTTTTGTGATGTGTGTGTAGGGCATCATGTTGAACAATATTTGTGCATCAATTATGCTCCCACATTTGGCGTAAATGTCAGGATGGGCATTATTGTCAAGAAGTCTTTTGATATCCTCCCCCTAGTAAAGGAAAGGGGTTTAATTTTCTACTTCACAGGTAATCATGGCTCTTTCAATGTCCAAGTCTGCCCTAGTCAACTAATATCATTGTGCATCAAGTCTTCAAATGGAAGTGAACAGATGCATAGAGCTCCATTAGCATAGCACTCCATTGCCTTATCAGATGTCCCACAGCATATTTTGCTCACAATTTGCTAAAAGATTTTGGGAAGCTGAGGAATGCAGTGATAGCAGCACATTGCTCTTAAATGAGATGACGACAATCATCCTTCAAACAATTCTTTCAAATTAGAAAGGAAAATAACATTGTTGGGGAATCTTTTGCAACAAAGTAGCCAAAATACTCTTTCTTATGCATCAAGTTGTGAAATCATGTTCCTTGGAATTTTTAGGAGAGCTGTTTGTTGTTATGTCCAAATTTTCAGATGAGAAGATTGAAGATTTTATACTTTATGTTGCAGGATTGAATTCTAACCACTTAGAAAATGATCATCCATTTTGTCAGTCAATGATGAAACATGAACCAATTCATATATGTCTAATGGCATGGTCTACATGGAAGTTTCATGCTTGGTCATGTTGGAAAATGAGGTGGCATCAAACAGTGTTTTTGGCCAAATGAGTTACACGGAAAATATCATTGCTAGGTTTGTTGAATGAACTAGGGTTTGGCCTTATGATCTAGCAGTGTCCATATTTAATGGGGTTATATGAAAAGGAGTGTAAATCTGCAATCAATCAAGGAATCCTTCTCAATAATCAATTCTTGCAAATTTTTAGTCATGTAGGCCAAATAAGTTGTACTATATGTGTGTAACACAAAGAAATCCTTTGTTGTTGGAAGGACTTCAATTGTGTATCAAAAAAGGTGTTAGGGTTGAAAATGTTTGTGGTGTTACACTTCTTGCAGACCTTTTGCTACTATTATTGAACCTTAGGCAACACTTCTAATTGCAAACAATACACACCCACTAGATTGAACTATGATGTCCCACTCAACCTTCAAACAAACCCCATTTTCACAACACACATCTTGTAACTTAGTATGTGGTTGGGGGTCCCAATCTAATTAAGTTAGGTTTAGTCTAGATTCATGTTAGTTTTCTTTCAAACCAATTGATTTTTCTTTTGCCATGTGGTTTGGAAAAGATATTTGTAACTGTATTTGGTAAATATATCATAACTTTTAACCTTGGGTTCATGATGAAAGTTGGGGCCACAAGAACGGATATAGGTTGAAAAAATGTCACAAGTTTCAAGCGCATTCCAACAAATGTGTGAAAGTGCAAAAAAGTGAATCCCCAACATTTCTAAATGACAATCCTTTGAGTTGGAGTTTCAAAGTGTTTTGAATCTTTGAAACAAAATACAAATGAAAAATATTGTTCAAATTAATGTTTTATATCATTGAAAAGTTTAAAATGTAAATATTGAAAGTGGGCTTGCATTTTCCATTTGGAGATTTGAAGTTGAAGTTATTGTCAAAAGCAAAATTGAAAATAAAATTGACAATTTGATTCATAACCATTAAAACCAAGGGAAAACATATCAAATGAACTTTGATTGAATCATGTAATATGATGTTGGAAATATCTTTTCGAAGGTTCCTAATTTGCCCTTGGAAACTTTTCAATCAAAATTTGTATGTGTGAGTTATGAATTCACAAAATAATGAGACTCATAACCTAACAATTTTTGTATTTGAGACTTTAATCATTTAGATGTGGCCCCTACCACTAATCACAAAATATATAATTGGAAAGTGATGTTTCCTCCCAAGGGCCCTATGAATCAGCCTTTCATTTATTATAAAAACAATTTTACTTAATACCAATTAATTTTAATAATGTAACCTCCTTCTAGCAAGACACAAATTTGTGTTTGTAAAATGGGAATTGATCACACAAGTGATTGATTTGTTTCATTTCTTGCCTTTGATTTTAATATTCAAATTATTTTGGACCTAACATTTTGGTGTTTGCTACCCCTTTTGGTTAAGTACCCAAATGTTCTTTTGTCAAGGATGTTAATTAAAAGGTTTCATTTCCTTAGTTCCTTTGACCTAAGGGCATAAACACACTACACGTGACCCAAAATTGTTGTTAGAATTATTTTTTTTTACAATTAATATTTTTTTGTAATGTGTGGACATCACATCTTGGATTACTTTTGTTTGTTTAAAATATATTTGACTAGTTTTAAATGTAAGCTAGTCAATTTTAAATATTAAAAAAAATATAGAACATGAGATATGGAATATATTTTTAACAAAATAATATGTGTCACATGATATGAAAAATACATATATATTTCAAAATTAAGGTTTTGGGTGGAATTTTTTTGATAATTTTTTTTTGTGATGAATGATTAATATACATTAATTGAATCTAAGGGCATTTATAAATTCAAAAATTTTGGTTGAGAATCCTTTCAAAAAATGTGTTTTGTTTTAACACTAGTAGAATAATACCAATGTAATAATTAGAAAAAAAAAGAAAAAACCACTACCATATGAAAGAGGAGGAAATTTTATAAATGGGCATTGCATTATTTATTCAATTTTCTTTTGTCTAGTTATGTTTCATAAATCACAAACATGAAACATTATGGTCATTGAAAAATTTATGTTAGGTATCATGAATACATTGATTTTATCCAATCCTCTTTATTTAGTTGTTGGATCAAAATGAACTTTAATTCAAAATAAACTTTGGGTTTCAAAATGTTATCCTACACATTCTAAAGTTGTTGCTTGTGACTAAGATTGCCAAATGATGTCATCAAGATTTTTGTTTACTATGTACTATGATGTATTTGTTAATTATACATCACTTTTTTTGGACAAAAGTGAGTCACCCATAGTGTGTTTTCACCTTAAACTTTCATTTTTTTCTAATGTTTCCTTGTAAATAATAGGTCTTTTGCACCCAACTTCATTTGGACCCTTTGGTTTATAATTTCCCTACCAAGGTTTATCGCAATAATCCTACCCCTAATATTTTACACAACATTAAGTTTCACAAGACTTGAATGATTTGTGCCATTACAATCAATGATGTGGGATTGGAAATGCATATATAATAAATGGGATTTATAACTTATTTTGAATTCTTGGCTAGTAATTAAATTTACTCAAATTTTGCCCCTAAATTATTGTTGTTGAAATATTACTTCCTTATTTCATCATTCAACCCTATCATAGGTCTTCCATCTAGTCCTTATCATGAGGTTTTTTGTTGTTAAACCTTTGCATTAACTTCTATTTCTTGATTTTCTTAGGTTGTCAAAGTTTTTTGAATCAAGTCAATTCCCTTTACAATATATTGTGTTCTCAATAGGTAATTTGCAATATTAAATCCAAGGTGAAACAACATTCCTTGTGATGATGGGGCCAAATAATATTCTTCAACATATTGGTGTTCACACTTGAATTAAATAAATTGTTTTTAACGTTTGGTTCTTATTTAGATTTTCCAACTGAACCTTCCAAAGATTTTTCCAATTTCACTTCACATCCAACTCCCTTGATTGACTTTTGAAATTCTTGTTGTTTTACAATAAACAAAAAGAAAAAAACAAAGAGAACACACAAAAAAACTAAAAAACTAGAGCTTGAGGCTAAATGATAAGCAACAAAATAAATATGAAAATTATTGAAAGACCTCCCCCCTCTTTCATTGCTTCACAAATGCACCTTTGAGCATAAACACATGCAAAATGAAAAAATGAAAAGAACATAGAAAGGTCAAAGGTTAGAACTTGAAGTGAGAACTTGAACTTACTACTTGAATTATTTTTTGACAATTCACACCTTCTCTTTAAAAAAAAACAAGATTGTGCACCTTAAACAAAATGTGAATGAAAATAGATGTGAAAAATGAAAACTTGAAGCCACATACTTTTTTTTAGTATGTTAATAGATGCATGCTCCATGTCCCCTGAAGCTTGATCTTCATCTCCAATAGTCTCCATTAGCCAATAAGTTGCATTCATGTAACATCATTGTACATTTTGACAACGCATTGTGAATGTTGCAAAGGCAAAAAAGTGGCAACTACAAAAAGTGAAGGAGATTGGAAACAACAAAACATCAAACAACTATAAGCAAATACTAAAACTACAAAAAACACAACCTAACCTTAACCGTACTCAAGACTCTACCAAATATTCAAAGTGTATATGGTAGGGTTTTCGGTAAACACCATGTATTTTTCTTTCCCTTTGGATTAGTCTATTTACAAATATTTAACTCCATAAAAGTTTTGGTTATGAGCTGAAGGTAAGTAACAACTTTCAAAAATAATTGGGTAGGAAGCGAGTTTAGGTTTGGCTTGAATTAGTTGACGAAAATTGTTTGAAATGGAATTTTTAAAAAATCCCACCTCACATTTCTTGTCATCTTTCGTTTGAAAATTATTGTTTGTCAAAATTTTAATTTATCACATACTTATGGCCATGACCCTAAAAAATCCCATTTGTGATATAATAATTATCAAACTCTTCACACAATTCACAGCCCTATTCCAATCATATGGAACTACAATATTTAACAAATAATGCAAATTTCATAAATATTACAAATCATTTCAATCATTTTTTGAATGTATTTGCATTTTTTAATATGTTGTAACATATATTCTTTTTGTGCAAATATACTTCAACAAAATGTCATATGAAACAAAAAATTATAGTTTTTTTATTGTTTGATTCCTTGTGTTTTGACCTACCATGAAATATGCAAAAAATTGTGAAAATCCTTTTTAACAATGACATAATTGAAGTTTAAATATGGTATCCCTGAATGCAATACAACGTGACAACAATCTTAGCCTCCCCATAGTGTGCTTTCGCCCATATGTGCATATATTTGGTCTAATACCCAATTAATATTTAACAAAGATCCAAATACATGTCCAACATCGGTTCAAGCGAAGATGGCTTCTGCATGAGCATAAAACTTGAACTTAGAACTTTGAGCTTGTAACTTAATGTGATTTTAATCCACCTACATGGATGAATGTGTCCATAAATGA